>ERZ791746.39-NODE-39-length-163592-cov-13.410378_pt1 | contig 163592 bp, 157 predicted proteins | sample MGYA00510038_ERZ791746 | MGnify/ENA primary metagenome ERZ791746 (study PRJEB30046, sample SAMN00792018) | human gut metagenome | study: EMG produced TPA metagenomics assembly of the A metagenome-wide association study of gut microbiota in type 2...
ATTTGTGTGGTAACTTTATTTTATCAGATTTTTGCCTATCTCTCTTTTCTTTTTTTTTAATTTTGTCCAATATCTATTGTAGCACTACAGAAGTTGAAATAGCCATTTAAAATAAATTGTTGACTTGTAGGCTTTTTAATGGTATAATATAAAAAATATGTGGAAAGGATCATATATGATGAGAGTTGAGCTTATTACCCATACACCTGAGCCTGAAAAGGTGGTTGCTACTGCTGCAAAACTTTGCTATTCAAGCAGTGATATCGCCTCGCTTAGAGAGGGTCTTACGGAAGAAAAAACAAAGAGCTTTATTGAAAGGCTCGTGTCTATTGGTCACGAAAGCCCTATGGAACACGTTTCTTTTACTTTTGGCATAGAGGGGATATCCCGTGCCTGCTCTCATCAGTTGGTAAGACACAGAATTGCGTCTTACTCTCAAAAAAGCCAGCGTTATGTAAATGAAAGCGGCTTTGAGTTTATCACACCACCATCAATAGAGGCTGTGCCAGAAGCAAAGGCTGAATTTGACAAGCAAATGGATCAGCTACTTGAGTGTTATAATAAGATTGCCGACATACTTACAAATACACATGAAAAAGCGTTTTTGGAGCAGGGTATGTCTGAAAAGGACGCACTTAACAAGGCTAAGAAAAAAGCCTATGAGGACGCAAGATTTGTTCTTCCTAACGCTTGTGAAACAAAGATAGTTGTGACAATGAACGTCAGAACACTGTTTAATTTCTTCCAGCATAGATGCTGTAACAGAGCACAATGGGAGATAAAGGCTGTGGCTGATGAAATGCTCAGACTTTGCAAGCAGGCCGCTCCTGAGCTTTTCAAGAACGCAGGTCCGTCATGTGTAATGAAAGGCAAGTGTCCAGAGGGCGCAATGAGCTGTGGAAAAATGGCTGAAGTAAAGAAAATTTACGGAGAAATGAATAATGTTGAATAGATCTGGACTTATAGTTCTTGAGGGACTTGATGGAAGTGGAAAATCAACTCAGTTTGAAAGGCTTTCTGCTTATTTCAGCGAAAATGACATAAAGCATAAGGCTATAAGCTTTCCTGACTATGATAATCCGTCGTCTGCGTTGGTAAAGATGTATCTTAATGGTGAAATAGGCAAAACACCTGCTGACGTGAATGCCTACGCAGCTTCAAGCTTTTACGCTGTTGACAGATACGCTTGCTACAAACAATTTTGGGAGCATGACTATAAAGAGGGAAGTCTTGTACTTGCAGCAAGATATGTTACGTCAAACTGCATTTATCAGATGACAAAACTGCCGAAAGAGCAGTGGGAAGATTTTATAGGCTGGCTTGAAGATTACGAGTATGACAAGCTTGGGCTTCCAAGACCTGACAAGGTGATATTCTTGGATATGCCAATAGAGATATCTCAAAAGCTGATGTCGGGAAGATACGGCGGAGATGAAAGCAAAAAGGATATCCATGAAGCAAATGTGGAGTATCTGAAAAAATGCCGTGAAGCCGCTTTGTTTACCGCTGAGAAACGGGATTGGGATATTATTCCTTGCAGCGACGGCAGCGAGCCTTATACAAAAGATAAGATTTTCGGAGATGTTCTGGGGTTAATCAATAGAAAGTAATGTGTGTTTAATGTTTGATTTCAGAAAAATAAGTTTTGAGGACAAAGAATGGATAACCAAGTGTCTTGCAGTATCAGATTTCAGAGGAGCAGAATATTGCTTTGCAAATAATATGGCGTGGCAAAGACTTAATGACACTGTAATAACACATCATGGTGATTTTTATATAAGCTGTTCCTTTGAGGACGGTCAGCCGTATTTTACATTTCCTGCGGGCGTTAAAATAGACGTTGAGGGCAAAGAAAAATATATCAGGCTTTTTGATGAGCTTAAAGAATATGTTTCCGCCCAGGGAAAGCCGCTTATCGTATCTTCTGTAACAGATGATAACCTAAGCTGGATAAAAGAATATTATGGTGATAAAATCATCTGCGAGTATGATAGGGACAGTTCAGACTATATTTACAATGCTTCCGACCTTATCGAGCTTAAAGGCAAAAAGTATCACGGCAAGCGTAACCACATAAAGCGTTTCATGGACGAGCCTTGGGAATACAGAGAGCTTACTGATAAGGAAATAGACAGCTGTATTGAATTTTCGGCTGAGTTTTATAATAAGAATGACAACGCTGACGATCCTTCGGCGGTGGTTGAGCAATATGCTATTGATCTTTTTCTTACGAATATGGATAGGCTCGGACTTAAAGGCGCTGTGCTTTACAGAAATGATAAAATGACAGGCTTTACGGTTGGTGAACAAATAAATTCGGATACCTTTGTGGTGCATATAGAAAAAGCACTCGCTGACGTTCAGGGGGCATATCCTATGCTGTGTAGTCAGTTTGCGTCGCATAATGCAAAGGGTCTCAGTTTCATCAACAGGGAAGAGGATCTAGGAATAGAGGGCCTTAGAAAGTCAAAGCTTTCTTATAACCCTGCTTTTCTTTTGAATAAAAATGTAATTACTTTCAGATGATCGAAAGGAGTCATTTGTTATGGTTTATGTATTTCTTGCCAATGGTTTTGAGGAAATGGAGGCTCTTGCCCCTGTGGATCTGCTCAGACGAGCAGGCGTTGAAGTTTTTACTGTAGGTGTAGGCTCTGATATGATAGTCAGCTCACACAACATTCCTGTCAAGACCGATACAACAGTGGATAAGATAGTTCTTAATGACGAGCTCGAAATGATAGTTCTCCCAGGTGGTATGCCGGGTACTTTAAATCTTGAAGCAAGCCCTGATGTGCTTGGTGCAGTTGATTACTGTGCTGATAATAACAGATACATTGCCGCAATATGTGCCGCTCCGTCCATAATCGGTCATAAGGGTCTTCTTGACGGCAGATATGCAACTTGTTTTCCAGGCTATGAGAAAGATCTTAAAGGTGCGATACATTCTGCCAGACTTGTGGCTGTTGACGGTAAGTTCATCACTGCAAAGGGCGCAGGCTGCAGCATGAAGTTTGCACTCAAGCTTGTAGAGCTTCTTGTTTCAAAAGAAAAGGCAGAAGCCCTTGAATCAGGTATGCAGAGCAAATGACAGATAAAAAAGCTTTAAGAAAGCATTTCAAAGAGATACGTCTTAGTATGTCTGCGGAAGAAAGAAAACAGGCAGATGTGGCTGTTCAGCAAGCTTTCCTTGACAGCGAGGAGTATAAAAGCTGTACAACTGTGCTTGCATATGTTTCCTCTGATATTGAAGTGTCTACGGCGGAGATAATAAGAAAGGCGCTAAAGAGCAAGATAGTGCTATGCCCGAGATGTGAAAAAAACGGCAATATTATGTATTTTTACAGAATAAACAGCACCTATGATCTCAAAGAGGGTAGGTTTGGCATTTTTGAGCCTGATGAAAGTTGTGAGAAATACTGCGTTTTTGACAATGCATTGTGTATCGTGCCTGCGCTTTCGTATAATAAAGACGGATACAGGCTTGGCTTTGGTATGGGCTTTTATGACAGATTTTTGGCTGATTATAATGGCATGAAGCTAGGTTTATGTTACGATAACTGTATGTCAGAAAGCTTTTGTCATGACGGCTATGATATCTCTGTAGACAAGGTATTTACTGATAAGGATATATATACTATAAACACAAAGGAAAGGAAGTAAATAATGGACGATCTGAATTTTAATGTTGACGATATAATAAATGATGTCAACGCAAAGATAAAGTCTGCCGAGAAAAATGAATCGGACGAAGAAAGCGTTGAAGCAGAGCCTATCGCTGACACTGAGAACAGTTCCGAAGACTGTGAACAGGCAGATAATACTGACGAGAAACCACAGGAAACTCCAGAAGCGACCGATGACAAGCCTGAACCTATCCTAGCTTTTCACGAGGACAAGTCAGAGGAAGACAAAAGCGAGGAAGACGAGGATAAAGAGCCTGAGAAGCCCGAAAAGCAAGAAAAAAAGTCAAAAAGCGGCAAGAAGAAAAAGAAAAAAAGAAAGAAAAGCAAGGTGAATAATTCGGTGTTTGGCGGAATTATACTTGTTATAGTAATTCTTACAGTCTCTTTAGTGCTTGCAGTGGGCGGCATTTCTATTGGCATGGAGTATTATGGTATCGGAAAAACTGACGAGGATATCAGATTTAATATCCCAGCAGGCTCAACAAACAGTGAGATAGCTGATATACTTGTAAATGAGGGAGTTATAAAGAACAAAAAGCTGTTTATGCTTGCTTTGAAATTTGAAAAGCCCGCAGCTATATATCCTGGTGATATCACACTTCAGCCATCAAGCGGATATTCTGAAATAATCGAAAAACTTTCACAAATGAGAGAGTCATATAAGACTGTAAGCATTACATTCACAGAAGGAGAAAATCTTCTTGACATAGCTAAAAAGCTTGAAGATAATGAGGTCTGCACTGCTGACGACTTCCTGTTTGAATTCAATAAAAATCAAGGCTTTGACTTTGAAAATGATGTTGATGATAACGGTGATATGTTCTATCGCATGGAAGGTTATTTCTATCCTGATACATATGAGTTTTATGTGAATGACAGCGCAGGAAACGTTACCAAGAAGCTTAGAGAGCAGTTTGAAAAGAAATACAAAACTGTCAAAGCTAAGATCAAAAATTCCGGTATGTCACTTAACGAAGTTATGACCCTTGCTTCTATCGTTCAGCTTGAAGCCGCTTCTGAGGACGAAATGCCAAAGGTAGCTTCGGTATTCCTGAACAGACTTGACGACCCTGACACCTATCCTATGCTCCAGTCTGATACAACAACAAATTATATTAAGAATGTTATAAAGACCGAGGCTGACAACACAGCTTCTATCGAGCATTATACCGAGTGTTATGATACCTATAAGTGCAAGGGCTTGCCGGCAGGACCAATATGCAACCCTGGTATGGCTGCAATAAACGCTGTTCTTGAGCCTAAGAAGACTGATTACTATTACTTCTGTAATAATCTTAAGACGGGCGAAACATTCTATGCAAAGACACTTGACGAGCATGAGGAAAATCTTGTTAAGGCTGGACTTGCAAAGAAAAAGTAATAAAGGATTGAAATTTTAATGACTGAAAATAATTTGCTTGAAGTTCTTGCTCCTGTGGGAGATATGGAACGTCTGTATGCGGCGCTGGATTTTGGTGCTGATGCAGTTTATCTTGGAGGTACGGCTTTCGGAATGAGAGCCGCCTCTGCAAGCTTTGACGCTGAGCTTCTGAAAAAAGCCTGTGACGAGGCTCACAGCAGGGGTAAGCGTGTGTATCTGACCTGCAATACGCTTCCCCATAATGACGAGATAGTGCATTTAGAGCAGTTTGTGAATGACGCTCTTGCGGCAGGCGTTGACGCTATGATAGCCAACGATATCGGTGTTTTCTCACTGATAAAAAAATATGCACCTGATATGGAGATCCATGTTTCCACACAGGCTGGTATAGTAAATTATGTTACTGCAAATGAATTTTATAACATGGGTGCTAAGAGGGTAGTGCTTGCAAGAGAGCTTTCTCTCGAGGAGATCGCCGAAATAAGAGCAAAGACCCCTAAAGATCTTGAAATTGAGTGCTTTGTACATGGCGCAATGTGCGTAAGTTTTTCAGGCAGATGTTTGCTTTCCCAGTACCTTGTAAACCGTGACGCAAATCGTGGCGAGTGCGCACAGCCTTGCCGCTGGGGATACCACCTTATGGAAGAAAAGCGCACCAATGAGTTTTATCCTGTTTTTGAGGACGAAAAAGGAACTTATATCCTCAACGCCAAGGATATGTGTATGCTCAACCACATTGATAAGCTTGCAGAGGCAGGCGTGAACAGCTTTAAGATCGAGGGCAGAGCTAAATCTTCGTATTATGTGTCCGTTATCACAAATGCCTACAGAAAGGCTATGGATATCTATAAGTCTGATCCGGAGCATTTTGAGTTGCCACAGTGGCTTAAGGACGAAGTTTTCAAGGTAAGCCACAGAGCATACTGCACAGGATTTTTCTTTGGTCACCCAAAGGAGAGCCAGTATTACGAAAACGGTGGGTATATTCGTGAATATGATGTTGTGGCTGTTGTTGACGGCTGTAGCGGTGGAAGAATATACTGTACTCAAAAAAACAAATTCAACAAGGGCGACGAGATTGAAGTGCTTTCACCTGTTGGTAGCCCTGTGAAGTTCACCGTGGAGGAAATGTTTGATGAATACGATAACTCCATAGATACTGCAAATCATGCAGCTATGAAGATGTCGATAAGATCAGATCTGACGTTCCCAGAACATTCTATAATTCGTATGAAAAAATAGTAAAAAAGCCATGTGATTTTCCTCACATGGCTATTTGTTTACTTCTTTTTCTTTTCAATTTCTTCAGACAATGGATTCGACTCCATGGCCTTTTTGATGTTTTCATCAGATAAATGAGTGTATATCTCAGTTGTCGCAATGCTTTTGTGACCGAGTATATCTTTCAGTACAAGAGTATCTACACCGCCGTGTTGGTACATTAGGGTTGCGGCTGTATGCCTGAGCTTGTGGGTGGTAATACCCAAATTGCTAAGTCCTGCACGCTGGAGCTGTTCATCTACTATTTGTTGAACACGTCGCTTGTTTATCCTTGTTTTGTTAGCTGACAAAAAAATGGCAGTTTGTTCCACATGGGGGCGGGTAGTGTCAATATACTCATCAAGTGCAGAAACACAAGCGTCGTTAAGATAAATAATGCGCTCCTTGCGGCCTTTGCCGAGGACACGTAGAGTTCTGTTATCTCGGCTGTAATCGCTTAAATTCAAGCCCACAAGCTCGCTCAGACGCATACCGCAGTTAAGGAACAGAGTAATGATACAATAATCACGCACCTGATTTTTAGAGTCGATATTACGCAGGAGCTCAAGGCTTTGTTCAAGGGACAGATATTTAGGCAATGCCTGATTTATATGCGGCAATTCAAGATCATCAAGCGGATTGTTTGAAATGAGCTTGGATTTTTGGCAAAGATAAACATAGAATTGTTTCAAAGCTGAACATTTTCTTGCACGGGTCTTTGTGGAATTATTGCGCTCATCTTTGAGATACTTTAAATAAACATAAGCATCGTTTAGTGAAAAGCATTCGAGCCATTCTATTGGCGTTTCTTTTATTTTTATTTTATTGAAAGGCGTTTCGGCTGGAACTGCATGGTGCTTGACATTAAGATATCGCAGAAATGTTCGGATATCAATAAAATAAGCTTCTTCAGTGCGGTCAGAACGGTCTTTGACAACTTTCATGTTAGTTAGAAAATCGTCAAGATAATATGGGCAATCATCTACATATGCTTGTTTCATTTATATCTATTCTCCTTATTTATCACTTCTCTAAGTTTCACTAAATTTTTATTTAGTGAAACTTTCTGTACACGCTGTGCGAGGGGCTGTTTGTGGCTCTTTTAAGCTTTGTCGTCTCTCCCCGTTGTGCACTGCTTTAAGTATACACCCTACTTTGTGGGCTGTCAAGCTATACTACATTTGCGGTAATCCCTTGACAACAAAATTTATTATATCATATAAAGCAAGGCGAGGTTAAAACCTTGCTCATATGATATTTTTTTGTGTATAGAAGTGGCTTACTTACGAACCTTTGTGAGCCACTTCATTATTTTTGAACAAATTATTTTATAAATTTCCTCCAAACAGTTGATTTTACAGCGAAAATATGATAAAATCATAGTAGTATATTTTATGAAAGGAACGATAGTTAATGAACGACAAGAAACCTATGGTCATGAGAATACTCGTTCTCGCTTTGGTTGCCGCACTTATACTCGGTCTGATCGTCGGAACTGTCATTAGTGCTGTATAATGGTGCATATCGGAAATAGCTGGGACGATATTCTGGCTGATGAGTTTAAAAAGGAATATTATTTGAAACTTCGTGAATTTTTGAAATACGAATATTCACACTTCACTGTTTATCCTGATATGCATGATATCTTCAATTCATTGAAGTACACGCCTTATGAAAACGTCAAGGCTGTTATCATTGGACAGGATCCTTACCATGGTCCGGGACAGGCTCATGGTCTTTGTTTTTCCGTTAAAGCTGGTGTTAATCCACCACCGTCTTTGCAGAATATTTTTAAAGAACTTAATGCTGATCTTGGTATCTCTATCCCTAATAATGGCGAGCTTACCGATTGGGCTAAGCAGGGCGTGCTGATGATGAACACTGTTCTTACTGTTCGTCAAGGTCAGCCTAATTCTCATAAGGGTAAGGGCTGGGAGCAGCTTACTGACGCTGTAATAAAAAAGCTTAATGAGCGTAATGTGCCTACTGCGTTTATCCTTTGGGGTGGCAATGCTAAGGCTAAGGCACCACTTATAACGAACCCTATTCATGCAGTATTCAAGGCAGCTCATCCATCTCCATTGTCTGCGTATAATGGTTTTTTCGGATGCAGGCATTTTTCTAAGGTTAACGATTTCCTTGTAAGCAACAATATTCAGCCAATAGATTGGACAATAAGCAATAAGTAAAAAATAGCCTCGGTTTGTTTCACTACAGACCGAGGTTTTATTTTTATAGTTTTTTGATGTGCTGTATAAGCAACGCTACTCCCATTACAATGAGGTTGTAGACGATAACTAGCGTTGGAGTAAGCTGAACAAATGAACCTGCTAGCATCATTATAAGGGCTATGAGCGCCGCAAGTATCGTTGCACCATACATCACTGACGCACCAAGTTCTGCGGTAAATTTGAGCCTTTTTGCGCCTATCACAAGCATTGCAAAAGACGGAAAATGTCCGCTGCAAAGCATTGATGAAGCCTGACGTGGAACGTATTCGGTTTCGCTTTCGTAGTCCTTGTGATATCTGAAGCTGAGAAGCTTAACGCTGTCGCTTTCAATATCAAAGAGGTCAGAGAGAAAACGCTGTGAAAGAAAGCCGTCAACTGTTCTTATTACTGTTGTGATACCTTCAAGTTCAAGCTCCTGAAGCCAACGTGTAACGGACAGATTAGGCAATACCTGAATAACGAACATTGCTGCTGTTATTCCAGAAATAGAAAGATAGACAGCAACATTCCCATTTGTATACTCCTTCTCTTTTGCTTCTGATGGCAGACCGTCAATAGAGTGGTTTTCCATGAGCTCTCTTGTACCAAGAAGTACACGTTTGTTTTCTATCCAGCCCGAAAGTCCAAGACCATCCTCATAAATGTAGCTTTCAACAGGATAAAGCAACTCTGTCTTGCCTCTGAGCATTTTGTAGAATGTAGACTTAAGAACACTTCCCGATTGACAGCTAAGGCTTGCCGCCATTAAAATGCAGTCTTCAATAGAAATAGCTGAGAGAAGCTTAAGGTTTGCAAGCTCAATGCTTCCTTTAGGGAAAAGCTGTTCAGCGTCAACAAGAAGTGAATTTGTGTCAGCAAATTCATCAACAGAAGAATATCCCAGCATTACCGCTGAATACTGCAAATACTTCTTTGTAGCTCTTGCCAAAGGTACATTTACTATAAGCATTACCGCAAACGAAGAACACATGGTAACAGTGCCTGAGAAAGCCGCAAGTGCTATAAACAAACGTTCTTTCATGTTTGACGCACCCTTATCAAATATAAGTGACAAAAGTGCTATAACAACGCCTGCAATGAGGATATAAGGGCTTATTTTCTTTGAATACTCATCTGAGATATCAGAAGTGTAGCTGTTCTTCATGAAATCGTCCACAAACTCGGTTTTGCGCATAGCTGCTATCTTTGGCTCTGCAACAGCACCTCTTGTGAAGTTTTCTGCTATTTCCTCATCTTCAACGGATGTAACTGCATATCTCTCAAAATCTCCTGCAACGTACCTAAAATTACGCTCAGTACGTTTTACCACCATAAGTTTTCCAAGAGTATTGAATATCAGACCCACGATTGCAACTGATATGTAAACATGGTAAACACTGTCACGAATAGACTCAGGGTCAAATAGATTTATTATTCCTGCAATAACTGTAATAAAAATACCTATCGCTGCTATTGTATCATTATCTGCCTCTTTTTTAAATAGGCTTTTTATTCCTGCAAGAAGCACGTTATAGCACACCGCTATAGAAATAAGACCCAAAATAGTGTTTGCAAACAGATATGCCGCAGGGGTTATAGTTCTGTCAAATGTCTTTATAAGAGGCAGTTCCAGGTCATTTGCAACCGTGATGAATGTGCTGAAAATGCCCGTAAACAGAAGTACACAAAGCCTTAGAACAAGGTTGCTCTTCACATGATGGATAGAGCCAAAGACCTTTTCGGCGTCATCAAACTTCTTAAACTCCGTCTGCCCTGCCTTGTCATTATTGTTTGTATCATCACTGTCAGGCTCGCTTTCATGCTCGTCAGTTTTAAGAACAAAGCTATCAACTTTCTTCTTTCTGTGCTGTGACAATATAGAGGATTTTTCCTCATAGGTGGCGTCATCAGGGATAAGTGCCTTGTCAAACTCCTCTGTTTTCGGGATTATTTTTCCTGTCAGTCCCATTTTGATATCTTTAAGGCTTGCCCTGTTCACAGGCGGAATGCTCTGCTTTGCAGCCTTGCCTTTTTTATGTTTGGTGAGATTATTTATAAGTGCAGCATTTTCCTCGTTACGTTTTTTCTCATTCGTATGATCTGACGCCAATTCATCATCAAAATCTGTTGCTTTTATTGGATCATAGCCGTCACTATCTATATCGCTGGTATCATTATCTTTTTCAATACTCTCATCAATATTAGTATCTTCATTTAAAATTTCATCGTTTTCCTGTGACTCGTCAGTCTTTAAATCGTTTTCAACTTTTTCGCTGTATTCTGAAATTATATCGTCTATTGAGAATTTATCAGCCAAAGCTTTAACCTCCCTGTTCCTTATAGATTTCTCTGTCTTACGGCTTCGTACATAAAAATGCCCGCCGCAACGGAAGCATTCAAAGAATTGACTTTGCCTGCTATAGGCAAACTAAGCAAAAAATCACATTTATCTTTTATTAAACGTCCCATGCCGAAGCCCTCAGAGCCGACTATCAGCCCTATAGGACCAGTTAGCTTAACTTCAGTATAGCTCTGTCCCTCGCCGTCAGTTCCATATATCCACACACCGTTTTCTTTAAGCATATCAATAGTTGCAGCAAGATTTGAAACTCTTGCAACAGGCAACCAGCTTGCTGCACCTGCGGACGTTTTGAAAACAGTTGCGTTCAATGATGCACTTCTTCTCTTTGGAATGATAACGCCGTGAGCACCTGCCGCCTCAGCCGTTCTGATTATTGCACCAAGATTGTGCGGATCTTCTATCTCATCGCAAATAATAATGAAAGGATCCTCTCCCTTTTCATTTGCGATGCTGAGAATATCCTCCGGAGACACATACTCCGCACACGCACCCATAGCAATAACACCCTGATGTGAAGCTCCCCTGCTCATATTGTTGAGTTTTGTTTCGGTAACACGCTTGACATTTATGCCTTTTTCCTTTGCAAGTCTACAAATAAGTGTTATAGAGCCTTTAGCCTCAGGGTTAATATAGATAGTGTCGATCAGCTTATTTGCTTTTAAAGCCTCGATAACAGGGTTTCTGCCAATTATAAGCTGCAGTTCATTTTCTTCGTCTAAATTATTATTTTTATCTTGATAATTACTCATTGAATTTTCCTTTTCAAAAAAATATACTACTCGTAATTATACCACAAAAAAACCATAATGCCAATAGTAAACAGGCTTTTTATATAGACTTTCGACGATTTACACAAATTTTATCAATGATATTTATGCTTATCACATACACAATGCGATAAGCAGCAGAACAAGCATTGCCACACCAATTATAGTTGATATCACAGCCGCAAAGTTGAATTTTCTGTTTGTCGAAAACATTTTGTCCCCCGTTATCGCACTTGCGATATCAACAGCATTTTTTCTTAAAATATCAGGGTGTAGATGATTTTTATTTGCGTTTACAAATAATAGAATCTTATCAAAACATTCATTTTCTGTACACTTTATTTCGATGATTTGTTTATTAATTCCTTTGAGCATGACAGTCAACTCCTCTGAATACCAATTACTTGATTATATTACTGATTGTTGGCATTTAAAAAGTGCAATATTCAACATTTCAACGCAAAAATGTTGAATATGAAAAGTTTTCAACATTCGTAGGGGCATTTTCTGTTGAAAACCATGTTGAAAACGTTGAAAACTCATGGTTTTATCGGTATTTGCAGGCTGTTGAAAACTTCATATTATAACGAAAATCGACCATTCAAGCGAAAAAACGCTAACTTTTGGAAACAAATGCACACGAGAATGTTACGAATATATTAACATACAAACTTGTCTGTTGAAGGTTATTTGTTAGCAGTGGAATGACCGCACTTTACATAATATTTGAATTTGTTTGAGAATAAATTTACAATGCTAGATCCAAAGTACAAAAAAATGACCCGATCAAAGAACAATGACCTATTAAATGATATAAGCTGATCTTCTGTACATATAATTGTACTTTTACAATCTTCTGCATAAAATCTAAGCTGTAACCATTGTAACGAAAAGTAACGAAAATTTCTTATCTTGTGGTGAGAAATTTTATAGCACGCTCTATGGAGTCTTTTGAGTTTCCCCAATCGGCATTTGCTCCTGTGTTACGGTAGTCATACATCTTGCAGTAGTGTGATACGTCCGCTTCAAGAGTGTCAAGATATTTGCTTGTCAGCTCGCCGCAAGCGTCAATAAACTGCTTCTGATATTTCTTATCCATATTTTCAGTACACATAGACACTAAAAGGTCATAGTGAGGCAGGCAAAGCATTTCCTGCTGAGCAAAAAGATCTCTGAAATCACGCTGTTGAACATACATCTCAAACAGCGTAACGAGTATCCTTGACATTCCCCAATCCACCTTGCTGCATACAAAACATTCGTTATTTACTGCGCTGACTTTCTTTTGCTTCGCTGTCTTGCCCTCGAACATTTTCTTTCGTGTGAAAATATGCTTTTGCATATCCTGCAAATGTGATTGAAGCATAAGCGCAAGTGACAGTCTATTTTTGCAGGCTCTCATCTGTTCAAAATGTGTTTTGCAGAAACCGAGCTTATTGGTCTCCATACGCACGTCTGGCTCCATCATAGCCGCTCCCATTATGTATTCAACAGTTCTCTGCTCCAACGTATCACGCAGGCGGCATATTGGACAGCCGCATTTCGGCTCAAATATATCTGTGACAGGTATTGTCAGAATGCTTTCTCTCATATGATCTATCCTTTCTTAGATATGTTTATTTTATCCGCTTGAAAAATACTAATATTTATAGTATAATATTTTTTGTAGAATTTTGCAAGTAGATTCGATGATTTTATGATAAATAGGAGCTGAATTTTATGGATTATACACAAAGCGGCAGTGACATTTTGCTGAAACAGCCTGATTTTGGACTCGATGATACACTTGATTGCGGACAGGCTTTTCGCTGGGAGAAGATAGATAAAAAAACTTACAGCGGAGCTTTCCTTAACAACAAACTTACCATAAGTGAGGAACCCGAAAATGGCGTGTTTAGGCTTCATGACACTACTGTGCAGAACTTTGAAAACATTTGGATTGATTATTTTGACCTGAATACTGATTATGGGGAGCTTAAACGCCGTTTTTCTGAGGACGAAACTCTGTCAAAGGCCTGTTCCTTTGCAGGCGGCATAAGAATACTCAGGCAGGACAGTTGGGAGGCGTTATCTTCCTTTATAATAAGTCAAAACAACAATATCCCAAGGATAAAGGGCATTATAGGACGTTTGTGTGAGCATTATAGCGGCTACCCTTCTGCTGAAGATATGGCAGATGAAACTATAGACAGCCTTGCGTATCTGCGTTCAGGGTTCAGAGCAAAATATCTTGTTGACGCCATTGAAAAGGTTTTGAGCGGTGAGATAGACTACCAAAAGATAAAAGAAATGCCCCTTGACGATGCACGAAACGAGCTTATGAAGATCAAGGGTGTTGGTCCGAAAGTTGCTGATTGTACACTGCTTTTCGGCTTTTACAAAACGGACGCTTTCCCAAAAGACGTGTGGGTGAAGCGAGTGCTTGCACAGTGGTATCCGAACGGACTTCCCTCTTGTGTGAAGGGTGTTGAGGGCATTGCACAGCAATATCTATTCCACTACATAAGAAATACCCAGAAATAACAAAAGACCCGATCGTAGAGTTTTCCACGGTCGGGTCTGATATTTTATTACATAGACTCTGGGCAAGTTATCTTGAGCATATCAAGAATATTCTTTATTACCTGCTTAACTGCAAGTGAAAGTGAAAGTCTTGCCTGCATAACGCTCTCGTCTTCTCCCATGATACGGCAGTTGTTATAGAACTTGTGATACATTGTAGCAAGGTCTATAACATACTTTGTTACCTTAGCTGGGTCATAAGCCTTTGCAGCCTCGTTTATAACGTTTGGCAGAGTAGCAAGGTGTTTTATCATCTCCTGCTCCTCAGGCGCTGTGAGCACGCTGAGAGCCGCCTTGTCGAGGCTCTTAACTTCAATGCCCTCTTCGTTCATCTTTTTAAGGACAGAACAAATTCTTGCGTGTGCATACTGTACATAATAAACAGGATTCTGGCTTGTCTGAGATACAGCAAGGTCAAGGTCAAAATCAAAATGAGAATTAGGCTCACGGAGATTGAAGAAAAATCTTGCTGCGTCTATCGGTATTTCGTCAAGAAGAGTTGATAGAGTGATAGCTTTGCCTGAACGCTTGGAAAGCTTATACTTTTCACCGTTACGGACAAGGTTTACCATTTGCATGATAACAATGTCAAGTCTGTCAGCGTCAACGCCAAGTGCTGTCATAGAAGCTTTAATACGAGCTATATATCCGTGGTGGTCCGCACCGAAAATATCTACAGCCTTGTCGAATTTTCTTACTGCAAGCTTGTTGTAATGATATGCGATATCAGGCACAAGATATGTTGGCACACCGTTTTCACGAACGAGAACTCTATCCTTTTCGTCACCGAACTCTGTTGTTTTAAACCAAAGGGCACCGTCTTTTTCATAGGTATGACCGCTTGCTTTGAGCTGTTCGATAACTCTCTGAACTGAGCCGTCCTTATGAAGTGTGCTCTCGTTGAACCACTTGTCATACTGTATTCTGTATTTGCCAAGATCATCGTGAAGCTTCTGAATGTTCTTTGGCAGAGCAAAATCGCAAAGTGCCTGACGGCGTTCCTCGCTGTCAGCGTTCACATACTTGTCGCCGTATATCTCATTGAATGCGTTTGCATGGTCGATTATGTCCTGACCCTGATAAGCGTCCTCCGGAAGCTCAGTTTCAGGCTTGTATATCTGAAGATATCTAACTTCGAGTGAAGTCTTGAACTTCTCTATCTGATTGCCTGCGTCATTGATATAGAACTCTCTTGCTACCTCATAGCCTGCCTTTTCAAGAACAGACGCAAGACAATCGCCTATAGCTCCGCCTCTTGCGTTGCCTATGTGCATAGGACCTGTTGGATTTGCAGAAACAAATTCCACAAGAACGCTCTTCCCAGCGCCAAGGTCAGTTTCACCGTATTTCTCTTTCTGCTCCAAAACAGTGGCAACTACAGTTGCATACCATTCAGTAGAATAGAAAAAGTTGATGAACCCAGGACCTGCCACTTCACATCTTGCAAAGTATGAGCCGTTAAGGTCTATCTTTGATACGATAGCTTCTGCTATTTTTCTTGGATTGTTTCTGAAAGGTCTTGCACATACCATTGCGGCATTAGTGGAAACGTCACCGTTTTTTGAGTCGGCAGGTATCTCCGTATTAAATGCAGGAACAGGCTCTGATGGAAAAGTTCCGTCTGCAACAAGCTCGCCCATAGCCTTCATTACAAGCTCCTTAGCCTGAATAAATGCGTCGCTTATGAGATTAGTCATATTATTTTTCCGTCCTTCCAAATATAATTATGCGACAACATTTGCCGCTTTTACTTCTATAGCTATCTCAAAATCACCGATATAGCTTGAATTGACATCTAAAACATAGTGAAAGAAAAGCATTCCACCGTTTTCGTCAAGATCTGATCTTATGGTTTTAGCGGTTATGCCTATCATAAAATCACCGTATGGAGTGCCATAAACGCAATGCTGCTTTTCGCCTATATCAACAACAAGATTCGCTTCAACCGTTCCGGTTCTGTTCATAGTCACCTTGCGGCAGCCTTCGGTTTCTAGCGTTGTAACGCTTCCTTCAAATCCTGTTGCCTCAGACTCCTCATATGATATGCGATATCCTTTTTCGGTTGCTTCATAAAGTCCTGCTGAGATAAGCTCTGTTTCTTCTTTTGTATTACCGTCGCTTTGACGGCTAACAAGTTTTATTGATACTTCCTTGCTGGTCAAATAAAATCCTCCAGTTTACAGCTTTAGGCTGCATTTTGATATTTGTGCATTGATATTGTTTCCGAGAAAGCGTTCAACATTCTCAGAAAACAGCTCAACGCTGTCGGTACAGTAAAGCTCAAGGCTCTCACGCTCTTCTCTTTCAGTCGTATCATCGCTGTATGAAAGGGAGTTGAGTGCATATTTCGCAAGCTCTGCACCTGATGAAACAAGTGTTACACCCTCGCCCATTATATCTGAAATTAGTTCAGTGAGGTGTGGATAGTGAGTACAGCCGAGAATAAGCGTATCAACGTCTTCTTTTTTCATTATTTCAAGATACTCCTGTGCGATATACCTTGCAGGCACGCAATCAGGGGCAGTATAGCCATTCTCTACCAGTGGCACGAACATAGGACAAGCCTTGCCGACAACCTTGATGTTAGGATTAATGCTTCTTATAGCTTTGCCGTAAATGCCGCTCTTTATGGTCGCACTTGTGGCTATAACACCTATCCTGTTATTCTTTGTAGCAGAGCAGGCAGCCTTTACAGCAGGCTCAACAACTCCGCTTATGGAGATATCTGACTTTATATCCATTGCAGGCAATACAGAAGAAACTGTACCGCAAGCAACGAGAATCATTTTAACGTTATGCTGTTTAAGAAACTCTATATCCTGTCTGGCATAGCTCATTATAGTCTCTCTGCTTTTTGAGCCGTATGGCACTCTTGCCGTGTCGCCAAGATAAACGATATTTTCATTTGGCAGAAGCTTTATAAGCTCTTTCACGCAGGTAAGCCCGCCAACTCCTGAGTCGAAAACTCCAATGGCGGCGTTATTCATAATCAACCTCCGCCTTATCAAGTGCCAGCTTGATAAGCTTATCTTCCTGCTGTGCAGGGGTCATTCCCTCGTACTGCATAAGCTGTGGATACATACTTATAGGCGTGTGACCTGGGAGAGTATTTATTTCGTTAAGAATAACAGTGCCGTCTTTCATAAGGAAAAAGTCTACTCTTGAAAGTCCGCTGCAACCCATTGCTCTGTATGCCTTGACAGCCGTCTTTCTTATTTCTTCAATGCTCTCCTCGCTCATTCTTGCAGGGATAAGCGTTTTGGAAGCGGCATCATTATATTTTGCGTCAAAATCGTAAAACTCGTCATTTGCGGAGCATACTTCACCGACAGTTGAAGCAAAAGGCTCGTCATTGCCCATTACTGCACACTCGCACTCCATGCCAACTATAGTTTCTTCTACAATGACCTTGCTGTCATGAGCAAATGCAAGCTTGATAGCAGATTTAAGCTCGTCTCTGTTTTTAGCTTTTGAAACGCCCACAGAAGAACCGCAGTTTGCAGGCTTGACGAACATAGGATAGCCAAGCTTGCTTTCCATTTCGTCACACTTTTTGTCAAGATGTGAAAGCTCTGAGGTTATAATGCCTACCCACTTTGCTGTCTTTATGCCATTTGCGTCAAGAACAGTGTGTGTAAGTCCCTTATCCATGCAGTTTGCAGATGATATGCAGTCACAGCCTACAAATGGTATCTCAGCAAGCTGAAAAAGCCCCTGAATAGTGCCGTCTTCACCGTTCTTTCCGTGAAGGACTGGGAAAATAACGTCAACTTTTACATTCTGATATTCGCCGTTTTCGCCAAGAGCGATAAAGCCCTTGTGAAGAGGGTCAGGGCTGAGAACGCATGGAACATTATCAGGGTGCTGTTCCCATTTGTTTGACGCAATATCGTCAACATCTCCTATATATTTCATCCAGTGACCTTTTTTTGTTATTCCGATACAAATAACATCATATTTGTCCTTTGGTATACTCTTTATAACGTGAGTTGCAGAAACAACAGATACGTCGTGCTCGTTTGATTTTCCGCCGAAAATAACGGCAACTCGGATCTTAGACATAAAAATTCGTCCTTTCTGAATTAGTATCATAATATTATAACATATTTCCGCTAAAATTGCAAATCTTTTTGTGCCAAAATATACGCAAAACTGCCTTGAATATTGTGTTTATTGCATAAGGCAGGACTATTTGCCGTAGGCAGCGACTTTTTCAAAGCTAATATTGCCACCGAATATATCCAGTGCTGAGCCTATGGTGAAATCTATCTTTCCCCTGCCGAGTTCTTTTAGCGTATCGAGGTCGTCAAATGAGGAAATGCCGCCTGCATAGGTCGATGAAATGGTGCAGTATTCTCCCATTATCTTTGCTATCTGCGGCTCAATGCCCTTTGCTTTGCCCTCTATGTCAACAGCATGGATAAGAAACTCATCGCAGTATTCTGAGAACATTTCTAGGGTCTGGCTGTTCATTTCAATATCGGTGAATTTCTGCCAGCGGTCTGTCACAACGTAATACTTCCCGTCCCTTTTGCGGCAGGAAAGATCTAGCACAAGTCTGCTTTTGCCAACGGACTTCACCAGTTTGTTCAGATTATCGAAATTAACAACACCGTTTTTGAAAACAAAGCTCGTTACGATAACATGGCTTGCGCCCTTTTCAAGAAATTGTGCGGCGTTTTCGTCATTTATTCCGCCGCCTATCTGCAATCCGCCCTCAAATGCGGATAATGCACTGTAGGCTTGTTCGAGGTCTAAGTTGTAAAATTCGCTGCCGACAGGGTTCAGTATAATAATATGTCCTCCTGTCAGTCTGTATGACTTATAAAGCTTGCCATAATATGCACCGTCATATTCTGAAACGAAGTTATCCACAGCATAATTGTTTTTGTCAGAAAGGCTTCCGCCCACTATCTGTTTTACATTACCGTTATGGATATCTATGCAAGGTCTGAATTTCATTGCTCTCTCCTATCTGAATTTTCTCATGTATATCACCAAAACTATATCATTTCCGTTTTGGACGCGTTGACAGTATACTTGATGATCTGTATGCTTTTCGCAGAAGCTGTCAAAAACTTTGCTAAGCCCTTTGATATTTCTCTCATTGAAGTTCGTGTCTATCTGGTCAGTTTCACTGAATTGGAAATCGCTCATATCTGACGTTACCGCCACGCTGTCCTGCATATTATCCAAAGCCTTTTCCATAAGGCTCTCTATCTCATTTACTGAGTTTATATGCGTAACTGTCTGCGTAATATAGCTGAACTTTGTACTATCTGTATCAGGAAGCTCTGTATCGTCCCAGACGTGTTTTGTTTTCATGTATTCTTCTGAGACGTTAAAATACTTGTGCCTTACTGGTCTATCCGTAAAGTCAGGGATAGGGTCGTCCCAGCAGACGTCAACATAATACCAACTACCGCCTATCTGAACTATGTTCCATGAATGATCGTCGCCCTCAAAATCTGTGGCGTATATGGTCTTGCAGGGTATTTCCAGCATATCCATAAAAAGCTGAAATGTTGTGGAATAGCCTGAACATATTGCTTTTCCGTTTATAAGACAGCCATATGGATTATCAGAGTTTGGCAGGCCAATACCAAGCGCATTGAGATGTGCTTCGTCATAGCTTGCACAGCCGACTATATAATCATGTACCGCAAGCTCTTTTTCGTAATCGTTCATGTCAGGTGTGATAAGTTTTTCAATGACTGAAACGGCTTTGTTGTATATTTCAAGCTGTTTATCATCAAGATTTGCTGTATTGCCTGAGAGATAAGCCTGAGATATAGGCGTGCTGTCATAGTATTTATCATTGACGCTTTCGCTGTCAGCACTTGATGATGTAGTCACGGCAGAGGAATTATCCACAACTGTTGTGGGCTTTTGTGACTCTGTACAGCCTGTAAGACATAGTATCACTGCTGATAATAATATCAAAACAGTTTTTGCTTTCATGCTTTTCACCGCCTTGTTTTCTCTGATAACACAACTATTATATAATATACGCTTTGCCGTGTCAAGTAAGGATATCGTAAGAAATGAAAATTTATACAGTAAATTGACGTATACCATGCAAAAACATGCACTAAAACGCTATAAAATCAAGCAAATGTTTATATTTACCTTGACAAAAATCGCAATTTGTTATAAAATATTAATATCAGTTATTTTTGAAAGGATTGTTGTTACAATGGGACTTACTTTAACAGAAAAAATACTTAAAGCACATCTTGTTGACGGCGAATTTGTTAAGGGTCAGGAGATCGGTATCCGTATCGACCAGACGCTTACTCAGGACGCAACAGGTACAATGGCTTATCTTGAATATGAGGCAATGGGCGTTCCTCGTGTCAGAACGGAAAAGTCTGTAGCTTATATCGACCACAACACGCTTCAGTCAGGCTTTGAGAATGCCGATGACCACAGATTTATCGGTTCTGTCTGCAAGAAGCACGGCATTTATTTTTCACGTCCCGGAAACGGTATCTGTCATCAGGTACATCTTGAGCGTTTCGGTATACCAGGTAAGACCCTTATAGGTTCTGACAGCCACACTCCAACAGGCGGTGGTATCGGAATGATCGCTATAGGTGCAGGTGGACTTGATGTTGCAGTTGCAATGGGTGGTGGTGCTTATTACATCACATATCCTAAGATAGTAAAGGTAAATCTCACAGGCAAGCTTTCTCCATGGGTATCAGCTAAGGACGTTATCCTTGAAGTTCTCAGAAGAATGTCTGTAAAGGGCGGCGTAGGCAAAGTTATAGAATACTGCGGCGAGGGCGTAAAAACACTTACAGTCCCTGAGAGAGCAACTATCACAAATATGGGTGCTGAGCTTGGTGCAACTACATCTATCTTCCCTTCTGACGAAACAACACTCGCATTTCTGAAGGCTCAGGACAGAGCTGACGTATGGAGCGAGCTAAAGGCTGATGATGACGCTGTTTATGACGAACAGATAGATATTGATCTTTCACAGCTCGTACCACTGGCTGCCTGTCCTCATTCTCCTGACAACGTTAAGAGCGTAAATGAGATCGGAAAGCTTAAGATAGATCAGGTTTGTATCGGCTCATGCACAAACTCTTCTTATGTCGACATGATGAAAGTAGCTCACATTCTTAAGGGCAAGACAGTTGACCCTAGCGTTTCACTTGCAATCGCTCCAGGTTCAAAGCAGGTACTTAACATGATCGCCGAGAACGGCGCACTTGCTGATATGATAGCAGCAGGCGCAAGAATACTTGAATCCGCTTGCGGCCCATGTATCGGTATGGGTCAGTCACCTAACTCAAAGGGTGTTTCACTTAGAACATTCAACAGAAACTTCGAGGGACGTTCAGGCACAAAGGATGGTCAGATCTATCTGGTATCACCTGAAATGGCTGCTGTTTCAGCTCTCACAGGCTACCTCACTGACCCAAGGACACTAGGAGATATGCCTGAGTTCAAGCTTCCTGAGCATTTTAAGATAAACGACAATATGGTTGTTCCGCCAGCTGACGAGGCTGATATGGACAGCGTTGAGGTTCTTAGAGGACCAAATATCAAGCCTTTCCCACAGACTTCACCGCTTGATGACAGCATTGATTGTCAGGTATCACTTAAGGTGGGCGACAACATCACAACAGACCATATCATGCCTGCCGGTGCGAAGATACTTCCACTGCGTTCAAATATCCCAGCTATCTCACAGCACTGCTTTACAGTATGTGATGAGGACTTCCCAAGACGTGCAAAGAACATGGGCAAGTCAATAATCGTTGGCGGCTCAAACTACGGTCAGGGCTCATCAAGAGAACACGCAGCACTTGCACCTCTCTATCTTGGCATAAAGGCTGTTCTTGTTAAGAGCTTTGCAAGAATACACAGAGCTAATCTTATCAATGCAGGTATCCTTCCGCTCACATTTGTAAATGAAGCTGACTATGACAAGATAAATCAGGGCGATGAGATCGTTCTTGCTGACGTTCGTGCAGACGTTGAGGCTGATATGTCTAAGCTTACTGTTGTGAATAAGACAACAGGTGTTGAGATACCAGTTCTCTGCGAGCTTACAGGCAGAACAAAGGATATTATCCTTGCAGGTGGTCTGCTTGACTACACAAGAGAACAGCTCTCAAAATAATAAAATCTGATATGGAGGTCCCTATGGGGATTTTCTCGAAACTTTTCGGCACAAAGGACAGCACTCCGGCAATAAAAAGACTATTCTTTTATTGCCGATATTGCCGCATTTATTACGGACAATGACAGCGACAGCTATGAGCTTATTATTGCAAGTCTTGACGTTTACAAAAAGATATCTGTGATAGCTAAAAACAACGGATATTCCATTATTACTTTATAGGAGGTCTTACCAATGGCAAAAATTCAGATGAAAACACCGCTCGTTGAAATGGACGGCGACGAAATGACCAGAATTATCTGGCAGGATATAAAGGATATTCTTCTTACTCCATATATTGACCTTAAAACAGAATACTATGATCTTGGCCTTGTTCATAGAAATGAGACCGACGATCAGGTAACTGTTGATTCTGCAAACGCTACAAAGAAATACGGCGTTGCTGTTAAGTGTGCAACTATCACACCTAACGCTGCGAGAATGCCTGAATACAACCTCAAGGAAATGTGGAAATCCCCTAATGGCACTATCAGAGCTATCCTTGACGGAACAGTTTTCAGAACTCCTATCCTTGTTAAGGGTATCACTCCATACATTCCTACATGGACAAAGCCTATCACTATCGCTCGTCATGCATATGGCGACGTTTATAAGAACGTTGAAATGAAGTGCCCTGCTGGCTCAAAGGCAGAGCTTGTTTGCACTGACAAGGACGGTAAGGAAACTAGAGAAACAATTTACAACTTTGAGTGCGACGGTATTATTCAGGGTCAGCACAACAAGTCGACTTCCATTGCATCATTTGCAAGAGCTTGCTTTAATTTTGCACTTGATAAGAAGCAGGATGTTTGGTTTGCTACAAAGGATACTATTTCAAAGAAGTATGACCACACATTCAAGGATATCTTCCAGGAGATATACGACAACGAGTACAAGGCTAAGTTTGAAGCGGCTGGTATCGAGTATTTCTATACTCTTATCGACGACGCTGTTGCGAGAGTTATTCGCTCAAACGGCGGTTATATCTGGGCCTGCAAGAACTATGACGGTGACGTAATGTCTGACATGGTGGCTACTGCATATGGCTCACTGGCTATGATGACTTCTGTTCTTGTTTCACCTGACGGAATCTATGAATATGAAGCTGCTCACGGCACTGTTCAGAGACACTATTACAAGCACCTCAAGGGCGAAGAAACTTCTACAAACTCAGTTGCCACACTGTTCGCATGGACAGGCGCTCTGAGAAAAAGAGGCGAACTCGATAACCTGCCTGAACTTATGAACTTTGCTGATTGTCTTGAAAAGGCAACTATCGAAACTATCGAAGACGGTGTTATGACCGGTGATCTTTATCTGCTTTCTACACTTGAAAATAAGAAGAAAGTAAATACAGTGGACTTCCTTAAGGCTGTTGACGAGAGACTTAAAAAGCATCTGGGTTAATTTTCATATCACAAATATTAAAAGCTGTAGCACTTTGCGGTGTTACAGCTTTTTTTAATAGAATATTATGCCGAGAAAGGCGGAGCTTACGATAATTGTGATCGGTGAGAGCTTGAATTTCTTCAGTTTCAAAAGAAGCACATCTGCCAAGGCTATGAGCAGGAATATTATCAACGCTTTATAGTCAAAAGCAGGCTTTGAATTTATGGTGGTGATATTTAGCAGTGAAGATAAAGCCATTGTAATGCCAGTGGCGAGTATCATTGCAATAACGCAAGGACGAATGCCTGAAAGCATTGCTTTTATCCCTGAGTATTTAAGCAAATCCTTCATAATCGAAGCTATGATGAATATTATCACGAACGAAGGCAACACAACGCCAAGAGTGGCTATCAATCCGCCTATGAAACCTGCCTGCGATGAGCCTACAAAGGTCGCCATGTTCACTGCAAGTGGTCCAGGGGTGGACTCAGATACGGCAATAAAGTTTACAAATTCGTCCTCACTGAGCCAGCCAAAGGTAAGAACTTTTTCACGGATAATGGATATCATTCCGTATCCTCCGCCGAATGACACTGCGCCTATTTCCAGAAAAATGAGAAAAAGTTTGAGATATATCATTTTATTGTACTTCTCTTTCTGAGGGTTTTAATCAGATACACGGCAATGCCCACAGCACCACTTATGATAATATAAAATACTGATGAAAACTTCACAGAAAAAAGTGTGAAAAGTATCATCATTATGAAAACTCCAAGAATTATAATTTTGTCAAGCAATGTGTTATCAAGTGCTTTCAACATTCTTAGTCCTGCAGTAAGTATGAGATATATTACGCCCACCTGAATGCCACGGAATCCAGCGTAGACTACTTTTAAAGACAGAAATTTGTCAAAGAAAAGTGATATTATGTAGATTATAAAAAACGACGGTATGCACACACCGACAGTTGCCGCAATAGCACCTAGCACACCGCCTATTTTGTAGCCGATATATGTAGCACTGTTTACAGCAGTTGGTCCGGGAGTGGACTCTGATATAGCTGTCATATCGAGAAATTCTTTTTTATCAAGCCAGTTTTTGCGCACACAAAATTCTGTTTCAAGCAAGGCTATCATTGCATATCCTCCGCCAAAGGTAAAAACGCCTATCTTAAGAAAGGTCAGAAACAATGTTTTTATATTTGAATTGTCGTTTTTCAAAAAAACTCACCTCTTTTTATATTATAACGAACTTGTCCTAGCAAGTCAATGCTTTTATTAGCATTTGCTGATTTATTACGAAACATTAAAATAATCTATAATTATGTGTAAAACGGTTGACAATAGTCGATATATGGTGTATAATATATTTTGTTAAAATTAAATAGCCTTATCAAGAGTGGTGGAGGAAACAGGTCCTGTGAAGCCCAGCAACCTAGCGTTAGTTAAGGTGCTAAATCCTGCGGTTATTTCCGAAAGATGAGGAAATTGAGTAATTTCAAGCGTTTCGGAATGAAGCGCTTTTTTTGTGGCTGTTTTTAGATTAACAAATATTCAGAAAAGAGGTATTTTTATGTCAAAGTATTTATTTACATCTGAGTCGGTTACTGAGGGACATCCTGACAAAATATGCGATCAGATCTCTGACGCTATACTTGACGCTCTGCTGGAGCAGGATCCTATGTCAAGAGTTGCCTGCGAAACGGTCACTACAACAGGTGTAGTAATGTGCATGGGCGAGATAACAACAAAGGCTATAATCGACATACCACAGATCGTTAGAGATACAGTTGTCGGTATAGGCTATGACAGAGCCAAGTATGGTTTTGACGGACACACCTGTTCAGTTCTCACAACTATAGACAAGCAGTCGCCTGATATTGCAATGGGTGTTGACAACGCTCTCGAAGGCAGAGCTGAAAACGCATTCGATACAGGTGCAGGCGATCAGGGTATCATGTTCGGTTTTGCTTGCGACGAAACACCTGAACTTATGCCAATGCCTATATCACTTGCTCACAAGCTTGCACTTAAACTTACAGAAGTCAGAAAGAACGGCACTTTGCCATATCTCAGACCGGACGGAAAAACTCAGGTAACAGTTGAATATGATAATGGCAAGCCAACAAGAGTTGACGCTGTTGTAGTTTCTTCACAGCATGATGACGCTGTAACACTGGTGCAGATAAGAGAAGATATTATCGAGAACGTTATAAAGACAGTTATCCCTGCTGAACTTCTTGATGAGAACACTACTTATTTTGTAAACCCAACAGGAAGATTTGTAGTCGGCGGTCCTCAGGGCGACAGTGGTCTGACAGGAAGAAAGATAATCGTTGACACATACGGTGGATATGCTCGTCATGGTGGTGGTGCTTTCTCTGGAAAAGATCCTACAAAGGTTGACAGAAGCGCAACATATGCTGCAAGATACGTTGCAAAGAATATCGTTGCAGCAGGTCTTGCCAAGAAGTGCGAAGTTGAGCTTGCGTACGCTATCGGTGTTGCTCACCCTGTTTCAATCATGGTCGACACATACGGCACAGGAAAGGTTTCTGATGAAAAGATAGAGGCAGCTGTAGAAAAGGTATTCGACCTTCGCCCTGCTGCAATAATCAAGAGCCTTGACCTTAGAAAGCCACAGTACAAGCAGCTTGCAGCTTATGGTCATATGGGACGTGAGGATCTTGATGTAGCTTGGGAAAAGACAGACAAGATCAATGATCTTCTTGAAGCAGTTAAATAATAAATATCAAAGCCTTGACAGGAATGTGCCTGCCAAGGCTTTTTTGTGTTCAGCATTAATTTTGTTTTAGTCTTTGCCTTTAAGAATAGGCGACAAAGGCTTATAAATAAGAATTGTGACCAATGCACAAATAATACCCTTCACAAAAGTAAAAGGCAGATTGAAAATACACAGTGCAGAGAAAATATTCTTTACACTACCCATTATCTGCTGGTACATACCGAGTATAGCAGCTTCTCCGCCGAATGCTTTAAAGTATATAGGATAAACGATAAAATAATTCAACGGCAAGCTTATTACTGTGAAAACCAAAGTGCCAATGATACAACTTATGATAGCATTCTTTCTGGTTTTTTTCTTGTGGTATATAACAGAAGCCGTCAGCACAAAAGCTGCGCTTGTTACAAAGTCGAAGATATTGCCGATACCCATTGTTGTGCCTAGTCCCTTTATAATCAACTGGATAACGTTCTTGATAAGGCAAACGATCACGCCTGCAATAGGTCCCATTGAGAAACCTGCCAGCAGGGATATAACGTTTGAAAGGTCAAGCTTGATAAATCCTGGCATAAGTGGCACAGGGAAATCAAGGTAATATATTACAGTAGCTATGGCGCTGAGCATTGCCACCGTTACCATTTTTCTTGTTGTAAAAGTTTTATTTCTTGGCATAGTGTTATCACTTGTCATTTTAATTCCTCCAAATAATAAAATTATCGGGAGAAACAGCAGCAAAAGCAAAAGCACCCTGAAAATAAAATCAGGGTGCAATTTATGCGTTATTGATCTGTCGTTTCTTCCATCCGGACTTTACCGTCGGTTTCGGATTTTCACCGAATCAGCGCATTTCTGCGGTCGAGGACTTACGAATACTATTCGATCACCTCCGGTGTGGAATTTCACCACCCCTGAAACACATTATTAAATTTTGCTGAACACTTTTTATGAGATCAATCCTCGTTGTCCTCGTCCTCAATTTCTGAGAAATCAAACTCAAGGCTCTCTCCACAGTTTGGACATTCAATAGAACCATCAGCGATAATGTTCTCGCCAAGCATTATTGTGTCACCACAGTTAGGGCACACACACTCATACATAGCGTCATCATCATCATCGTCATCATCACAACAACAATCATCGTCGCAACAACAATCGTCGTCATCATCATCACAGTAAATTAGATCTTCTATCTCGCCGAGATCCTCGTCAAGAGTATCTACAAGCTCAACTGTTTCGTCAACTTCTTCGGCAATATCTTCAACTGTAGCAGACATCTCATCAAGAATATCAGCCATAATTGTCAATATCTTTCCTTCGTTTGTGGAATCGTCAATCTTAAGACCTTCCATAAGTCCCTTTAAATATGCAACCTTCTTTGACAGCTCCATAATATTCCCTCCGTTTCTAAAAAAACCGTAAAGGCTAAAACTTATGCTCTTTCCATGTACTCACATGTACGAGTATCGATTCTTATTCTGTCGCCTGTGTTGATGAACAGAGGAACTCTGATTTCAGCACCAGTTTCAACTGTTGCAGGCTTTGTAGCATTTGTAGCTGTATCGCCCTTGATACCAGGCTCTGTCTCTGTTACTTCAAGATCAACAAAGTATGGAGGCTCTACGCCGAATACTGTGCCCTTGTAAGAAAGGATCTTACATACCATGTTTTCCTTTACGAACTTAAAGTTATCTGAAAGCTCAGCCTTGTTTACTGGAACAAGCTCATAGCTCTCTGGATCCATGAAATAATAAAGATCACCGTCATTGTAAGAATACTCCATATCCTTTCTCTCAACATATGCTGTTGGGAATTTAGCTGTTGGATTGTATGTCTTTTCAACAACAGAACCTGAAATTACATTTCTAACCTTTGCTCTGACGAACGCTGCACCCTTACCAGGTTTAACGTGCTGAAACTCAACGATCTGCATTACGTTGCCGTCCTCTTCAAAAGTCACGCCGTTTCTGAAATCACCAGCAGTTACCATTATTTAGTACCTCCATAAACATTCTTAATTAATGTGTACACAGTTCAAAATGTCCGCATACCTCTTTATTTATTTTACCATATTTATTTGTTTATTGCAATAGCTTTTGAAAACTTTTTTACCAAAAAATCAAAAAAAGTTACAAGCAAATAAGCTCTTTAGGGGCTTTTGTCATATTGATACAGCCGTTTTCTGTAACAACAACAAAATCTTCTATTCTCACACCAAACTTGCCCTCAAGATAAATACCTGGCTCTACTGTTACGATCGAATTTTCAGGCAATATATCTTCCCTGCTAGGCGAAGCATAAGGGCTTTCATGTATCTCAACTCCCACACCATGTCCGAGAGAATGGCCAAAATTATCTCCATAGCCTGCTTCAATTATGATATCCCTTGCTATTTTGTCAAGTGCTTTTCCTGACATACCTGCCTTTACTGCGTCAAGAGCTGTAAGCTGTGCAGTAAGAACAGTTTCGTATACAGACTTCATCTTGTCACTAGGTTTGCCTACGCATACAGTTCTAGTCATATCGCTGTGCCAGCCATCATAAGTTGCTCCGAAATCCATAAGCACGAACTCACCGCTCTCAACTTTTTTGTCAGATGGTACACCATGTGGAAGCGAAGTATTAGAGCCTGAAAGTGCAATAGTGTCAAAAGACAGAGCTTCAGCACCATTTTTAAGCATATAATAGTCAAGCTCAAGCTGAATCTCTTTTTCAGTTCTGCCGACCTTGATAAAGTCAAGCATATGTGCAAAACCCTTTTCAGCGATACGCTGTGCTTTGATTATCTTGTCTATCTGCTCTTGGGATTTAACTGTTCTGATCTCTCTTATTATTTCCGCAAGCTTTGTGTCTGCGATGACCTCAGCATTAAGCTTTTGCTGATATGCGATAAGCTCGGAAAGTGTGCAGGTATCGGCATTAACAGAAACTGTTTTTGCACCATGCTTTTCAATAAGGCTGTTTATCTGCTCATAGAGCTTGTCCTGCAAAATGACCTCGCAAGCTGTGACAGTTTTCTTTGCCTTTTCAATATATCTGAAATCTATGATAAAATACGCTTTTTCCGGAAAAACCACTAGTGTTCCTGCACTTGATTTCATTGCAGTGAAATATCTTCTGTTCACATCGTCAGTGATAACAGCACAATCTGCCGCTTCTGTTACTCGTGAACAAAGTTTTTCAAGATCAGTCATTGTCTGCACCGCTTTCATTTTTCCATTTGTAATACAAAGCGTCAACAGCCATGTAGTATGAATACTTTCCGAACCCGCTTATCTGACCCACGCATACAGGTGCGATAACAGAAGTGTGTCTGAATTCGTCACGGGAGTGTATATTGCTCAGATGTACCTCAACGACAGGAATCTTTATTGCGGCGATGGCGTCTCTGATAGCATAGCTATAGTGTGTATAAGCGCCTGCGTTAAGTATAACGCCGTCATAATTTTTTCTAGCAAGGTGAAGCTTGTCGATTATTTCACCCTCATGGTTTGACTGATAAACGTCGCAGTGAAACTCATATTTCATTGCATGCTCGATTATCTCGTTGTTTATGCTCTCGAATGTATCTGTACCGTAAACTCCAGGCTCACGCTCGCCCAGAAGATTAAGGTTAGGACCATGTATAACAAGTATTTTTTTCATATCAATACTCTCCTATCTTTATTTCACCGACAAATAATAATTCTTCATTGTCAGTGCGTCTTTGTCCTGAGTGCCTGCACTTTCACAGACGAATATAGGCGAAAGATCTTTCTTTGCAACTATCTCCATAAGCGGCTCATAGTCAGGTCCAAAGCCTTGATTATCGTCAAAAGTCAGATGTTTTTTCTCGCCACCTGGATTTGTAAACATTATCTTAGAAAAATGGCTGTGAAATATTTTCAGCCTGTCGTGACCAATAGCATTTTCCACTTCATCAAGCATTTTCTCATACTCTGCCTTACCTTTTATATAGCCGAACTCTCTTGCGTTAAGATGTCCGAAATCTATTGTCGGCAGGAACGAATCATCAAGCTTGCAAAGCTCCAGCACTTCTGTTAAGTTACCAAGCTGATTTACCTTACCCATAGTTTCAGGGCAAAAGACGATATGCTCAAAGCCCTGCTCAACGGCTGCTTTTCTAGCCCTTGTGAGAGTATCTTTAGCAAGTTCCAAAGCGTCCTCTCTGCTTATTTTCGCACAGCTTCCTGAATGGATAACAATTCTATCAGCACCCATTCTGCTTGCAGCGTCACATGATTGCAGAATATAATTTATGCTGTTGTCACGCTTTTCAGCTTCAAGGCTTGAAAGCGAAATAAAATACGGCGCATGGAGCGAAAGCGTGATATTATGCTCTTTAGCCTTATCTTTCAAGGCAAAAGCTATTTTATCGGAGACCTTAACTCCCCTTCCACACTGATATTCATAGTGGTCAAGCCCCATTGCTTCGAGATATCCCGGAGCTTGAAGTGTTGTTTTATATTTAATGGAAAACGCTTCGCTATTTCCCGCAGGTCCGAATTTTGCCGACATTAGTATCATTCCTTTCGTTTTATGCTATTTAAGCTTTGGTAAAAACGGCTTTTCACAGGCTCTTTTAAATCGAAATGGCAAGCTCGTTTCAGGCTCTATTGGGAACACGAATATGGAGCGTATACCTTTCAGATTTGAGCCAAGCACGTCAGTGAATATCTGATCACCCACAGCCGCAACATTTTTCTTATTAAGCCCAAGCTTAGCTATAGCTTTGGTATATCCAAAGGTCAGCGGTTTTTTGCCGTCAGGTACAAAGTCAAGCTCCAACTGCTCTGCAAAAGGCTTTACCCTTGGAGCATGATTGTTTGAAACGATCATAAGCTTTATCCCTGCCGCTTTCATCTTAGCAAGCCAATCAAGACTCGACTGTGGGGGAACGGGATTGTTATGTGTTGTCAGCGTATTATCAAGATCGAGGAGCAGCCCCTTGATATGCTTTTTAGCAAGAAAATCGGGGGTTATCTCTCCTACCTTGTCAAAAACATAAGTTGGTTTGAACATAAAAAAACTCCTGTTGTATAAAATAAAAAGCGGACATAAAAATGCCCGCCTTTAATTACATATTAGTATTTACGCTTACGAGCAGCTTCGGACTTCTTCTTACGCTTTACCGAAGGCTTTTCGTAGTGTTCTCTTTTACGAACCTCTGCGATAACGCCGTCTCTTGCACATGATCTCTTGAAACGCTTAAGTGCTGTATCCAAAGTTTCGTTCTTTCCAACACGGATTTCTGCCAAAATTATTCCCTCCCTTTGCCACCTGTGACAGAGGCAATTCTATCGGCATTTCCGAAAATCAATGGTGATAGTGAAGGTGTCTGCAAAAGCAAACTGAAACGCTTTACGTTCCCCCAGTCCTACTCTTTCGGACCGCTCTGTCTTTAATCTGCGGAATTTATAAAACCGATATAATTACAAATTTAATTATACTATATTTCCAACAAAAAGTCAATAGCTTTCTGGCTCTTTTTTTGAATTTTCTGAGGAAATTTTCGCTTACTTTACAACCAGATTTACAAGCTTGTTAGGAACATAGATTTCCTTGACTATATTTTTGCCTTCCGTTGCCTTAACGATAGCTTCGTCAGCCTTAGCAAGTGCGATAACGTCGTCCTTAGCTGCGTCTGTAGGTATTGTGAGCTTGGATTTTACCTTGCCGTTTATCTGACAAACGATCTCGATAGTATCGTCCTTGCAGAGTGCTTCATCATATGTTACCCACTCCTGCTCGTCAAGAACTCCCTCGCAACCGATCATCTGATAAAGTTCTTCTGTAACATGAGGTGCAAAAGGATTGAGTATGATAAGAAGATCTCTGAACTCTTTCTTTGTGATAGAGCCAACATTATATATCTCATTAAGAAGCGTCATCATTGCGGCAATAGCAGTATTGAACTTCATTGACTCAATATCATCGGATACCTTCTTGATAGTCTTGTGCATGAGCGATCTCAGCTTGTCGCTGTACTCGTCGCTGTCAACTACCTTATCCTGCAAAGCCCAAATTCTGTCCACAAATCTCTTACAGCCCTTAACACTGCTCTCGCTCCATGGAGCTGCCTTTTCATAGTCACCCATGAACAGAACATAAAGTCTGAGAACATCTGCACCGTATTCGTCAACAACATCGTTAGGGTCAACAACGTTTCCTCTTGACTTACTCATCTTCTCACCGTCAGGTCCAAGGATAAGACCCTGAGCTGTTCTCTTTGCATAAGGCTCTGAAGTTGGTACAAGACCGAGGTCGTAGAGGAACTTGTGCCAGAAACGTGAATAGATCATATGACGTGTAACGTGCTCCATACCACCGTTATACCAATCAACAGGCATCCAATATTTCAGTGCTTCCTGTGAAGCAAACTCATCATTGTTGTTAGGATCGCAATAACGCAGGAAGTACCACGAAGAACCAGCCCACTGTGGCATTGTATCTGTTTCTCTCTTTGCGTCACAGCCACACTTAGGACATTTGCAGTGTACGAAAGAGTCTATCTTAGCCAGAGGGCTTTCGCCGTCTGTACCAGGCTCAAAGTTCTCTACCGGTGGCAATTTAAGTGGAAGCTCATCATATGGCACAGCGACCATTCCGCAGTGAGGGCAATGTACTATCGGGATAGGCTCGCCCCAATATCTCTGACGATTGAAAGCCCAGTCTTTCATCTTATACTGAACGCCCTTTTCACCGCAGCCCAGTTTTTCAAGAACAGTAAGCATCTTTTCGATAGCTTCTTTCTTGTTTGTTATGCCGTTAAGCTCACCTGAGTTGACCATTTCGCCGTCGCCTGTGTAGGCTTCCTTAGAAATGTCGCCGCCCTTGATGACTTCGATTATGTCAATGCCGAACTTCTTTGCAAAATCATAGTCCCTTGTATCGTGAGCAGGCACAGCCATGATAGCGCCTGTGCCGTATCCCATCATAACATAGTCTGAGATGTAGATAGGTATCTCTTTGCCTGTGATAGGATTGATAGCTGTCAGACCGTCTATCTTAACGCCTGTTTTATCCTTAACGAGCTGAGTTCTCTCAAATTCGCTCTTCTTTGCACACTCTGTCTTATAAGCGTCAAGGTCAGCAATGTTTGCAATACTATTTCTGTATTTCTGGATGATAGGATGTTCAGGAGCGATTACCATGAATGTAACGCCGTAAAGCGTGTCAGGACGTGTAGTGTAGATCTTGAGCTGATCGTCCTGCTCTTTGATCTTGAAGTTTACAAATGCACCTGTTGATTTTCCTATCCAATTCTGCTGCTGGAGTTTGATGTTAGGCAGATAGTCAACTTCTTCAAGTCCCTGAAGAAGCTTGTCAGCGTATTCTGTGATCCTAAGATACCATACTTCTTTAGTTTTCTGAACTATCTCGCTGTGGCAAACATCGCAGTGACCGCCCTGTGAGTCCTCATTTGAAAGAACGACCTTACAGCTTGGGCAATAATTTACGAGGGTCTTATCTCTGAATACAAGACCATTCTCAAACATTTTAAGGAATATCCACTGTGTCCACTTATAGTAGTTTTCGTCGGTCGTATCAATAACTCTTGACCAATCGAATGAAAAACCTACTCTTTTGAGCTGCCCCGTGAACTTCTTGATATTGTCGTCTGTTACCTTTCTTGGGTGAACACCTGTTTTGATAGCTGTGTTTTCTGTAGGCAGACCGTAAGCGTCAAAGCCTATAGGGAAAAGTACATTATAGCCCTGCATACGTCTTTTACGGCTTACAACTTCAAGACCAGAATAAGCCTTGATGTGTCCAACATGCATTCCATGACCTGACGGATAAGGAAACTCTACAAGTCCGTAAAATTTCTTCTTCGAAAAGTCATTGCTTGCCTCAAAGGTCTTATGCTCGTCCCAGTATTTCTGCCATTTGCTTTCTATGGCCGAAAAATTGTATTCTTTCATCTTTATCAATCCTTTGTTAAATTATAATTGTCAAAATTAATCCTGTGGCTCGTCTGGTAAGAACTGCTTTACGTCGATATCCTTGCCGTCAGACCATAGTCTTTCAAGATTGTAATGATCTCTTGTTTCCTTATAGAAAACATGAACTATGATATCACCGTAATCAAGTACGACCCAAGTTGCACCCTGATAGCCCTCTGTTCTGTTAGGTTCAATGCCAAGCTGGCTCATTTTGAACTCAACTTCCTCCGCAAGGGCCTTTGTCTGAGTGCTTGAAGTACCATTTGCTATAACAAAATAATCCGCAACTATAGTCAGGTCACCGATCTCTATTACCCTGATGTCCTCTGCTCTTTTTGAATCAAGAGCTTTAACAATAGTTGACAGCTTTTCATTCTGTGAAATATTATCCATAAAAATCTCCTTTATTTTGAATTATCGGCAAAATCATTATATGCTTCAAGTGTGGAAAGAGGGATAGTATTACCCTTTTCCACTGAGTCTTTTATTGAGAATTTCAAAGCCTCAAACATTGCTTTCTCCAAGCTTTGTTCGGCATACTTTCTCATTTTCTTTACATCTTTATAATCCCTGTCCGCAGAAATAAGGTCTGCAAGATATACTATCTGGCTAAGCTTGGGCATATTGCCACAGGCAACCGTATGATAGCGTATAGCTGAGATTATCTCAGGATCATGAATATCAAAAAGCGTCTGCACAAGCTCTGCCCCTGCAATACCGTGAAACAGCGGAACAGCCTTTTTCTCTATATCGCACACATCAAGTGAAGATTTAGAAACTATAGCCGCAAGCTCCAATGCTGGTATCTCTTTTGCAACATCATGCAAAAGTCCTGCAATATAAGCCTTGTCTGCGTCAGCACCATATCTTTTTGCAAGCTCCACAGCGGAATTTGCAACGTTCATAGAGTGTGTGTATCTCTTTTTTGATAAATGTTCTTTTAGGTATGCTTTATAAATGCCTATTGTTTTTTTATCTGCCACTTAGAAAACCTCGGTTATACAAATTTTTGTCCACTATATATTGTACAACATTTTCACTCAAATAGCAAGAGCAATCAACATTTTTTTTGAGCATTTGACGTATCTCAGTTGAAGACACCTCAAATGGGTCGGTTTTTACTATGATTATCTCTCCACCCTCGGCTTTGAGCTGTTTGGCTTTCACCTCTATGTGGTCAATGTCCTCATGCGAGCGTGCAACGCAGATAAGTGCCGAAAGTGATAATATCTCCTTATACTGATACCATTCTTCAAATGAAAGCAACATATCGCTGCCCATTATAAAAAACAACTTATCATGTGGATATATCTCTTTTAGATGTCTGAGTGTTATCACTGAATAGCTTTTGCCCTCTTGCTTAAGTTCCCAATCGGATATTTCCACACATGGGATATCTGCAAAAGCAAGTCTGCACATATTCAACCTATCCTCGGAGGAAGCTAAGTCCTCCGCTTGCTTATGTGGAGGTATTCTGTCAGGCATGACGATCATCTTGTCAAGGCCCGCCTGCTCCGCTACGCTTTTAAGGCAATTTAAATGCCCTAAGTGAACAGGATTGAACGTGCCGCCGAAAACACCTATTTTCATTACTTTGACTTTAATTTTATAACAGGCTGCTTCTCATTGCGTTTATAAAGTACCGCCTTTGAGCCTATTACCTGAACGACTTCAGCAGATATCTTTTCAGCGATCTCCTCTGCGGCTTCCCTTGCGGTGTACATTGAGTTGTCAAGCACCTTTATTTTTACAAGCTCGTGAACTCTCAGATAATCGTCTATCTGTGCCACCTGAGCGTCATTAACTCCGCCCTTGCCTATCTGAAAAGCAGGCTGTATAAGCGAAGCCATACCTTTGAGTTCTGCTCTTTGTTTAGTTGTAATCATAATCTAAATCCTTTCAGTTTACTGCTTTGTGAGCTGTTCAAGCAAAGCTTTCAGTGCGTTTGCTCTATGGGAAACGGTATTCTTTGTTTCTGAGTCCACCTGAGCAAAGCTCTTGTTCCCATACATGAAAATAGGGTCATAGCCGAAGCCGTTTTCGCCAACAGGCTCGTGAGCTATCTTACCGAATACTTTTCCCTCAACGGCTATCTCTTCACCGTCTGCTTTGATAAAGTGTATTGTACAGGTAAAGTGTGCTCCCCTTTTATCATCAGGTATTTCTTTCATTTTTTTAAGCACAAGAGCGGTACGCTCATCATCAGTTTCGAGTCCGCCATATCTTGCTGAATATACTCCAGGCTCACCATCCAGGGCGTCTATCTCAAGACCGCTGTCGTCTGCAAGTACAGCACAGCCGCAAAGCTTGAATGCAGCTCTTGCTTTTAGTGCAGAGTTTTCAGCAAAAGTAGTGCCTGTTTCCTCAACATCAAGTATCAGACCTGCCTCTGATTGCGAGAACACCTCATAACCAAGCGGCTCAAGAATCTGTTTATATTCTCTTATCTTGCCTTTATTGTTGCTTGCAATAACAAGTTTCATTTTTTCTCCTTTAGCTGTGTATATAAGTTACCTTGTTTTTCTTTAATTTTTCACGGCATTTCATTGCTTTGTCTTTGAAAATTGTACCGATACAGTCCTCATTGAAAACAACTTTCATTCCACATTCAATAGCACCTATTGCAGTGTTGATAACGGAGATACCACCATCAACACCTACAAATTCTATCTCTTTCACATTCCTTGCTCTCATAAAATCTTCAAGAGCAACGTTTGAAAAAGCATCTGGCTTGCTTTTGGAATAAATATTTTTGGATACAACTTTCAGCTTTGCTGGAAAGCTAGCCGCAGGTGTTCCCTCTTTGGGCATTCCTCCACCCAAAAGTCCCTTTTTGTAGCTGACGATATAAAAGACCTCCTCAGCTTTATAAGCAGAGATACGCTTGTTTATGGCGTCGATAAGTGATTCGGCATCATATGAGTATGTGGTTTTATCTCTGCCCCTTCCTACATACATTTCCTGCATATCAACTACAAACAAAACCTTATCCATAAAAAATTCCCCCTGATTTTATACTTTTAAGTGTCTAATCCAATATTCTATTATTCAAACAGTGCTTCAACAAAATCTCTTGCTGAAAACGGCTGTATGTCGTCTATTTTTTCGCCTACTGTAACAAGCTTTACAGGCACTTGCAGATCGTCGGTTATGCTGATAATTATTCCACCCTTGGCTGTGCCGTCAAGCTTGGTAAGAATAATACCCGTTATATCAGCTACTTCGTTGAACTGTCTTGCCTGATTAACTGCGTTCTGTCCCGTTGTAGCGTCAAGCGCAAGCAGGACTTCGAGAGCACAGCCCTCTGCCTGTTGGTGAACTATACGGGATATCTTTTTCAGCTCGTCCATAAGGTTTTTCTTATTGTGAAGACGACCTGCGGTATCGCATATAACAACGTCAGCCTGTCTTGCCTTAGCCGCCACCAGTGCGTCAAATACTACGGAAGCAGGGTCTGAACCTTCGTTGTGCTTGATTATGTCTACCCCTGCACGCTCTGTCCACACTTCGAGCTGGTCAATAGCAGCCGCTCTGAAAGTATCAGCCGCCGCAACGATAACCTTTTTGCCTTGTTTGTGAAGCTGATAAGCAAGCTTGCCGATAGTTGTTGTTTTGCCAACACCGTTTACACCGATAACCAGTATAACTGACGGTGTTGTTGACATATCGAGCTTCTGATCCTCACCGAGCATTTCTGTGATTATCTCTTTAAGCATATCCTTGATTTTTTCAGGCTCTTTAACGCCCTCCTGCTTGACTTTCTGTCTGAGCTTATCGCATATCTTTTCAGAAGTTGTAACACCGATATCGCAGAGGATAAGCGTTTCTTCAAGCTCCTCAAAAAGATCTTCATCTATTTTGCTGAATGAATGGAGCAGACTTTCTATTCTGCCCATCATTGAGTCTTTAGTCTTTTTAAGACCATTTTTCAGCTTTTCAAAAAATCCCATTTCTTCACTCCTATTCAAGTTTCATTTGACGTGTTTCCGAAACGTCCATTTTAAGAAGCTTGGAAACACCCTTTTCTTGCATCGTTACGCCATACAGAACGTCAGCTTCTTCCATTGTTCCACGTCTGTGAGTAATGGTGATAAACTGTGTTTTATCTGTAAGGTGGTGCAGATATTGTGCATATTTACTTACGTTCACATCATCAAGCGCCGCTTCTATCTCATCGAGAAGACAGAAAGGTGATGGCGAAATTTTCAGGATTGCAAAATAAATTGCAATAGCCACCAGAGCCTGCTCTCCGCCTGAAAGGGACATAAGGTTTGTTATGACCTTGCCTGGCGGCTGAACGTTTATCTCAATACCACATTCAAGGACATTGTTTGGGTCTGTGAGAATAAGCTCGCACTGACCACCACCGAAAAGCTCGGTGAAAATTTTCTTGAAGTTCGCATTTATGCGCTCAAAACTGTCGGTGAACATATTCTTCATATTTTCTGTCAGATCCTCGATAAGTTTTTCAAGTTCTGTTTTTGACGTATTTACGTCATTAAGCTGACCTGTGAGAAATTCGTGTCGCTGTGACACTTCTGCATATTCCTCTATAGCCCCAAGGTTTACGCTTCCAAGATTTCTTATCTTTCCACGAAGTTCGTTGAGTCGCCTGTTAGCTACCGTTATATCCACAATATCCTCGGCTATCTCTGCAGCGTCGCTTCTTGTAAGCTCATAATCGTCCCAAAGCTGTGCCACAAGCTTATCAAAGCCTGCAGTAACAGATTTTTTCTGTTCCTCCGCTCTTGTAAGCTGACCTGAAAGTGTTTCCTTCTCGTCCATTTTGTGCTTCTGCTTGGTGCGAAGTTTGTTTGCTGCATTGTCAAGCTCAATATGCTCACGCTGAGCCTGCTCCGCCATTTTCTGTGCGGCGGCTATCTTTTCGTCAGCACCGCTGAGTTCCTGTTTGGTCTGAAAAATAAGCTCTTTCTTCTCGGCTATTTTCTTTTCACACTCGGAGATATTATCGTTCAACTTGCCGCTGTCAGTATCACTGTCGCCGATAGTTTCTTCAAGCTGTGATATTGAAAGCTTGCAGGCATCAAGGTCTTTGGATAACTCTGCCGCCATTATCTTCATTTGCGAAAGCTCTTCGCTGAGCTGTTCACGCTTATTTTTAAGTTCTGCCTGCTCGTTCTGAGAGTCGGCAAGCTTGGCTTCATTATCTGATATCTCAGCTTCGATTTCTGAAAGTTCAGTCTGAGCCTTGTCGATATCTCCGCTTACTATCTTGTATTTATTTTTCAGCGTTTCGATAAATGTTTCTATCTCATCAAGCTTGTTTTCATAGTCAGAATAATACTCTGAAACACGCTTTATTTCCATTTCAAAACGGAGTATATCGCTGTTTACCTGTGAAAGCTTTTCCCTTAGTCCCTCAGTATCAGCGGTGTATTTTGAAACCTCTTGATTTAGCTTCTCAACCTGCTGTTTAAGCTTTGTAAAGGAGTTTTCAAGTGCTGTTTTCTTTTTAGCAAGTGCTTCCGCTTCATTTTTTCTTGTAAGCAGACCTGTCTGTTTGGAAACGCTTCCTCCTGTGAATGAGCCGCCCGCGTTTATCACCTGTCCGTCCAGGGTAACGATGCGGAATTTATAGCCGTATTTCTTTGCAATAAGGGTTGCACTGTCGATATCCTCTGCTATACATATCCTGCCTAAAAGGCTGTTGATTACGCCCTCAAACTGGCTATCATACTTAACAAGCTCACAGCCTAGAGCCACAAAGCCGTCCTCATTTTCAAGTTGCGGCATATTTAGCCTGTTTCCTCGAACTGATGTAACAGGCAAAAATGTTGCACGACCTGCTCTGTTCTCTTTCAGAAGCCTGATACCTCTCTTAGCAGAGTCCTCATTGTTTACGACAATGTTCTGAAGTGCCCCACCCAACGCAGTTTCAATGGCTACAGAGTATTTTGTTTCAACAGATATAAGCTGAGAAACAGTACCGCAAATGCCGCTTATCCTACCCTGCTGTGAGGCTTTCATTATGTGCTTTACGCTGAACTGAAAGCCCTCCATGGAGTTTTCAAGGTCGGCTATAGTCTTTATCCTGTTCTCAACGTCACGGAGCTGTATTTCCGTATCTGTGAGATTTTTGCGACAATCTGAAAGCTTTGTGTTTCTAGTTTCAAGAAGCTTTGCAAGTCCGCTCATGCGGTTTGTAAGCTCCTGCTTGTTTTCGTCAGCTTTGCCTTTTGATTCACGCAGTTCCTTTAATTCCTTTGAAGAAAGTTTTGAATGTTCTTCAAGCTGTTTTTTTCTTTCAAGAGAATTTTCGATTTGCTCATCAATATCCGAAAGGTTGTTTTTAGCATTTTCAAGTCTGAATGAAACTTCCGACTTTTTCATGTAAAGCTCATTTATAAAGCTTCCAGCTTCACTTACCGACTTGTCAGATAATGCAGTTTTATCAATAAGCTCAGAAAGCTCTTTTTCCTTACACTCTACAGCTTCCTGCTGCTTTGCTTTTTTCTCGTCGAGTTCTTCAAGCTCCTGTCTGCGTGTTTTCAGCTCAGCCTCAAGATAGTATTTTGATGAGTTGGACTCACTTATCTGCTCTTTAAGCTTCAAAATATTATCTTCAAGGTGAGAAATATCATTCTCATATACTGCGATCTTTGACAGTGCCTGAGAGTTTTCAAGCTCCACCTGATGTATCTGATTTTTGTAGCTGTCAGCAAGCTCAGATTTTTCAGCGCTCTTTGCAAAGCTGTCATTTATATCATCTTCAATGCTTTCAAGCTCCTGCGTGATGACCTCGTACTCTTTTTTTACAGCAGAAAGTTTCTCCTCATAACCTGCTATTTGGCTCATATACTCGTTGAGCTTATGCACCCATACGGAGACTTCCAGCTTTCTTTTTTCTTCATCAAGGACTCTGAACTTCTCCGCCTTTTCAGCCTGCGCTTTAAGCGGACCTATTCGTCCTTCTATCTCTCCCATGATGTCATTGATACGAGAGAGATTATCCTCAGCCGCCACAAGCTTTTTTTCGGCTTCTTTTTTCTTTGAACGGAATTTTGAAATGCCTGCCGCTTCTTCAAATATCTCACGGCGGTCATTGGATTTTCCGTTTACGATATCTGCTATCCTGCCCTGACCGATTATCGAATAACCGTCCCTGCCAAGACCGGTGTCCATAAACAGTTCCACGATATCCTTTAAATTTACTTCTTTACCGTTTATCATGTAAAAGCTGTCGCCATTGCGGTAAAGCTTTCGTGATACTGACACGGTGTCGCTGTCATATTCAAGTGCACCGTCCTCGTTGTCTATGGTGATAGTTACCTGAGCAAAAGGCGCTTTTGGTCTAGTTTGAGTGCCGTGAAAAATAACGCCTGCCATTTTTTCACCTCTCAGGGCTTTGGAAGATTGCTCGCCCATTACCCAGCGCATAGCGTCACCGATATTACTCTTGCCTGAGCCGTTAGGACCGACAACTGCGGTGATACCCTTATTGAATTTCAGCTCTATTTTATCCGGAAAAGACTTAAAGCCCTGCAATTCAAGTGATTTAAGATACATTATTTTTCACCACCCCTCATTATGATTTCGTTTATCTTTATTTTATCGCTGTCCTCGTGACCTACAATTTTTATATTGACACCAAGATCTTTGAAATATTCTATGTTAGCTTTTTTCTGACCTATTGCCTTGCTTATCTGCCTTTTTGGTACAGATATCACAACGGAAACTATATCGCTTATATTGCCATGCTTTCCAAGCTCCTCAGCTATAAGCCTGCGGTAATTTCTGCCTTCGCAAAGTTCACGGAATGCAGGGTGATAAAATCCGCCCAACATTTGCTCCTCCACGACCTCGCTTGCGTGCAGACCAAGCTTTATAACATCTATACCAAGTTTATCGGCTTCTGTGAGAAGATAAGAACAGATTTTCACTACCTCGTCAAAGTCCATAGGCTTATATTCGCCACTTTTGTAAAGCTCTCCGAGCCTTGTACCATTAAGAATAACAACGGGATAAATACGTACTGTTTTAGGAGACAGCGCCGCTATCTTCGACCAAGTTTCCAGCTCAGTTTCACGGTTGCTTTTATAAAGTCCTATCATCATTTGCAGACCAAGGTCAAAGCAACCATAGCTTTTTATAAGCTTTGCAGCGTTTTCGACGTCCTGAACAGTATGTCCACGCTCGTTGGCTTCAAGAACAACATCTGACATAGACTGTGCGCCAAGCTCGATAGCCGTAACGTGATTATCTCTGAGAATGTCAAGTATCTCAGTGCTGATATAGTCAGGTCTGGTGGATATCCTGATACCCTTGAATTTGTCGTTGCCTATAAACTCCTGCGCTGCACTAAGAAGTTCGAGCATATATTCTCTCGGCACTGCTGTAAAGCTACCACCGAAAAAGGCTATCTCCGTCTGTGAAACGTCCTTGACTTCGTTCATTGCCTGTGTGCAGATACGCTTCACATCATCAGCGTGCGGTATCTTCTCTGTACCAGTTATGGTGCGCTGATTGCAGAACGCACACATATGCGGACAGCCTATATGAGGCACGAAGACAGATATATTACTGTGCCCCATAACCCATTAGTTCCAATGCTTCTTTAGCCGCCAACTGTTCAGCGGTCTTTTTCGATCTGCCTGTACCCTCGCCGATAACATTCGTATTCAAAAGTACCTGAACAGTAAATTTCTTATTATGGTCAGGACCTGACTCGCCTTTAAGGTGATATTCTATTCTCTCCTCAGGATTTTTCTGGATTATCTCCTGAAGAATAGTCTTGTAATCATGGAAAACAACTCCATCAGGCGTGATATTTTCAGGTATGAATGAAAGTATATATTTTGAAACAGGCTCGATACCACCGTCAAGATAAATTGCAGCGATAACTGCTTCAAAAGCGTCTGAAATAATTGACGGTCTTTCTCTGCCACCTGTTATCTCCTCGCCTTTTCCGAGGAAAATATACTTTCCAAGTTCTATTTTCTTTGAGAACTCAAACAATGCTTTTTCGCACACAAGTGAAGCTCTCATTTTTGTTAGCTCGCCCTCAGGCATATGCTTGTAATGCTCGAAAATGTGATCTGACACAACTATAGAAAGCACTGAATCTCCAAGAAATTCAAGCCTTTCATTGCTGTTTCTTGCCTTCTTGTTTTCATTTGCAAATGATGAATGGGAAAGAGCTTCGTAAAGGAGCTTTTCGTCTTTGAACTGATAACCTATTCTTTCCTGAAACTCTTTAAGAGCCTTTTGCTCGTCCATTATAACATCTCCTGTTTGCTTTTCAACTGCTCGATAGCAGTTGTGATCTCGTCTATCACATTAGTTTCAGTAAATTGTTTTGCTTGTCTAATAGCGTTATAGAATGCTCTTGCATTTGATGAGCCATGTGCCTTGATAACAGGCTTTGCAGTACCAAGTAGAGGCGCTCCGCCATACTCAGAGTAGTCTACCTTTTTCTTGAATTCTTTAACGTTCTTCATTACCATAAGAGCAGCGATCTTTGACTTTGTATCCTTAGTCAGAAGCGTTTTAAGCTCCCCTGAGAAGAATTTTGCCATGCCCTCGTAAAGCTTGAGCATAAGGTTTCCGCAGAAGCCGTCAGCCACGCATACGTCACAATCGCCCATAGGAAGCTGTCTTGCTTCGATATTTCCAACAAAGTTTACAGGTGCGTTTTTCAACTGCTTGTAAGTTTCAAGCTCCAGCTCTCTGCCCTTTGACTCCTCTGCACCAATATTTGCAAGGCCTACTCTTGGTGACTCAACACCAAGTATCTTGTTCATATAAGCCGAACCCATTATTCCAAACTGAGTAAGCATTTCAGGGCGGCAGTCTGCGTTTGCACCGCTGTCAAGAAGCATCGTAGGCGTCGTTGCCGTAGGAAGTATTGTTGCAAGAGCTGGTCTTTTGATTCCCTTTATTCTCTTTACGATAAACGTTGCTCCAACTACAAGTGCGCCTGTTGAGCCAGCTGAAACGAAAGCGTCGCCCTCGCCGTCTGCAAGCATTTTCATGCCCACAGCCATTGAACAATCCTTCTTGCCCTTGATTACTTCTGTAGGCTCTTCACATATCTCGATAACAGTATCAGCGTGTTTGATATGTAAAGCTGTGATATCAAGTCCGTTTTCCTGTGCACATTTTTTTATTTTTTCTTCATCACCAACAAGAGTAACGTCAACACCGAAATCTTTCTGTGCGTCAATTGAACCTTTTATGACTTCGAGAGGTGCGTTATCTCCGCCGAAAGCGTCAATTACTATGTTCATAACATTCTCCTTAAAATTCCTCAATAGCCTTGTCAAGGTCTGCAAGACCCCTTTCAGCTATCATCTTATATTTCAGTTTCTTATCTCTTATACGTTCAGGCAGCTCAGGCAGGATACCCATATTACATCCCATAGGCTGGAATTTCTCCACAGTAGGATCGCTTATATACTTTGAAAGCGCACCCAGCATTGTGGTATCAGGCAAGGTAACCGCAGGCTTGCCCTGCAAACGTCTTGCCATGCTCAACCCTGCAAAAATTCCGCTTGCCGCCGATTCGATATATCCCTCAACGCCTGTCATTTGACCTGCAAAATAGAGGTTATCTCTATCTCGCATATTAAACTGCGGGTTTAACAGCTTAGGCGAATTGATGAAAGTGTTTCTATGCATAACTCCATAGCGTATAAATTCTGCATTTTCAAGTCCTGTGATAAGAGAAAATACTCTTTTCTGCTCACCAAATTTAAGGTTTGTCTGAAAGCCCACAAGGTTATACATACTTCCCTCTGCGTTCTCTGCACGAAGCTGAACGACGGCATAAGGTCTATTGCCTGTTCGTGGATCTGTCAAACCTACAGGCTTCAGCGGACCGAAACGCATTGTGTCCTCACCACGTTTTGCAAGGACCTCAACCGGCATACAGCCCTCGTAAACTTTGAAGCCGTCCTTAGAAAAATGCTCCTTATCAAAATCATGGAGCGGAGCGGATTCCGCATTGATAAGTTCATTATAGAACCTGAGATATTCTTCCTTATTCATAGGGCAGTTTATATAATCAGCTTCTCCCTTGCCGTATCTCGAAGCAAAAAACACCTTATCCTTATCAAGACTTTCATATGTGACGATAGGTGCGGCGGCATCATGAAAATACAGATAATCACCGCATATTTTGCCGATACTCTCTGCAAGCTCATCGCTTGTAAGAGGACCTGTTGCGATTATAACATCGCCATCAGGTATATCTGTGACTTCTTTCTCAATAACAGTGATGTGAGGATTTTCTATTATCTTTGCCGTGACCATATCGGAAAACTTTTCCCTATCAACAGCAAGTGCTCCGCCAGCTGATACCTTAGTTTCAGCTGCACATTCCATCGTAACAGAGCCAAGTCTGCGCATTTCCTCTTTTAGCATACCTGCGGCTGAATCTATTCTGTCCGCTTTCAATGAATTTGAGCAGACAAGCTCTGCAAAGCCCTTATATTTATGGGCAGGCGTAAACTTTTTCGGCTTCATTTCATAAAGCTCAACGTCTATTCCTGCTTGGGCTAACTGCCACGCAGCTTCACAGCCTGCAAGTCCTGCACCTATTACCTTAACCGCCATTAGATAAATTCCTTTCATATCCGCAATCAGGCTTATGGCAAATGAGTATTCCGTTCTTTCCGCCTTTCTGGAAAAGCGTACTGCCACACTTAGGGCATTTCTCTTCGGTAGGAACGTCCCATGTCATGAACTTGCACTCAGGATTGTCCTCACAACCGTAATATTTCTTGCCCTTTTTAGACTTTTTCAAAAGCACTTTCTTTCCGCAGTAAGGGCAAATTCCGCCTGTTTCCTGAACTATTTTCTTGGTATTCTTGCACTCAGGAAAACCTGAGCAAGCCATAAATTTGCCATATCTGCCTATCTTTATTACCATAGGTTTGCCGCAAAGCTCGCACACCTGATCTGTTTCTTCGTCAGGCACTTTGATACGCTTCCCGTCCATGGCTTCCTCAGCTTCAGTCAATTCCTCGTTAAAGTCACCATAAAAGTCCTGCAAAGTTTTTACCCAACTTTTCTTGCCATTTTCCACTTCGTCAAGAGATTTCTCCATGTTTGCAGTAAACTTAACATCAACTATTTTATCAAAATGCTCGCTCATAAGCTGGTTTGTTACTTCGCCAAGCGAAGTCGGCTTAAGCTGTTTTCCGTCACGCTCAACATAATTTCTGTTTATTATGGTTGTAATAGTTGGAACATAAGTCGAAGGTCTGCCGATGCCTGTTTCCTCAAACGCCTTTACAAGGGTCGCTTCTGTGTATCTTGCAGGTGGCTGAGTGAAATGCTGATTCCCCTCAAGGTTACGCACCTTTATTGAGTCACCGGATTTTATTGGAGGAAGCACGTTTTTCTTTTCACCCTCATCGTCTTTAGCCTCTTCATAAAGAACAGTAAATCCGTCGAACTTTACAGAATAGCCTGTTGCCTTGAAGTTACAACCGTTTGCAGAGATATCAACAGAAACAGTGTCCATAAGGCAGTTTGACATCTGAGAAGCTATAAATCTCTCCCAAATGAGTTTATAAAGCTTGTACTGGTCACTCGTCACTCCGCTTGCCTTTACCATATCAGGTGTTACCTCTGGGTGTGTTGGTCGGATGGCTTCGTGAGCGTCCTGAGCGTTGCCCTTAGTTTTATATTTTTTCGGTGTGTCAGGGATATACTTATCGCCATATTTTTTTCTGATAAAATCATATGCCGCTGCTCTTGCTTCATCAGAAATTCTAAGGCTGTCGGTACGCATATAGGTGATAAGACCTGTCTGACCCATATCGTTTATCTCAACACCCTCATAAAGCTCCTGAGCGGTTTTCATCGTTCTTCTCGCCTGAAAGCTGAGACGTCTTGACGCTTCCTGCTGTAAAGTCGAGGTGGTGAATGGTGCGGCAGGAGATTTTCTGTGAACGCTCTTTTTTACCTTATCGATAACAAACTCGGCCCCCTCAAGTCTTTTCAGTATCTCGTCAGCCTGCTCTTTATTTTTCAACTCTGGCTTTTCTCCGTCAACTGTATTAAGCTTTGCGGCAAAGGTCTTTCTTTCGCCGTTTGCGGAAAATTTTCCGTCAATGGACCAATATTCCTGAGATACAAATGCCCTTATCTCGTTTTCTCTGTCGCATATCATTTTAACTGCGACAGACTGAACTCTGCCCGCTGAAAGTCCTTTTCTTATCTTTCTCCAAAGAAAAGGTGAAAGCTTATAGCCCACAAGTCTGTCAAGGATACGTCTTGCCTGCTGTGCATTAACAAGGTTTATATCAATAGAACGTGGGTGGCTCATTCCAGCTTTGATACCAGTTTCAGTAAGTTCGTTGAAAGTTACTCGGTTTTTATCATTCAGATCAAGACCCAAAAGCAATGCAAGATGCCATGAAATGGCTTCTCCCTCTCGGTCAGGGTCTCCTGCAAGATAAACATGGTCGCTTTTCTTTGCAAGCTTTTTTATATCTTTTATAACGCCCTCTTTGTCTTTTATGTTGACATATTTAGGTTCAAAATTATTATCTATATCGACGCCCAGCTTTGATTTTGGCAGGTCACGGACATGACCCTTTGAAGCCACGACTTCATAATCATCGCTAAGATAACGCTTAATTGTTTTTATCTTCGTTGGTGACTCAACTATGATCAAATTAGACAAATCTATTCTCCATTCTTAATATATATTAAAGTCCAAACATTTTGCCCGGATATGACTTAACAGTGCCATAAAGTTCAAGCTCCGTTAGCTGTGCAAGCACATCAGAGATATCCATACCAAGCTTTGCGGCTATCTCGTCCACAAGCATATTTCCGCTTTTTAACAGTTTGCAAATGCTCTTTTGTGTGTCATCAAGCCCTGAAAGATCAGGCTCAGGTGTTGGCTTTACCTCTTCTGTTTCAGAAACAGTCTTGCTGTCAGGCACTTTTCTTTTGCTTTTTCTGTGCTTCACTGTCTTTGGCTCGCCATTGTTAAGTATAGCAGAATCCTCAGCAGGAAGCGTGAACTCTCCCAGGCTTTCCACAAGTCTAAGAGATTGATACCTTTCATTGCCAAGCGAATACACTATATCCTCTGCGCCGAACACAGGTTGACACTCATTTCTTATGAGATCACGTTGTCCGAAATATCGACTGTCATAGATATCATGTGGCGGTACTACAAATACCTGTTTTCCTTGAGATATGGCGTGATTGACATTATCAAGACCATGACTTTCCTTGCTACACTCAGTAAAAAGCACTGCATTTGAAAGTCCAGTAAGAATCCTATTGCGATTCACAAAAGCACTTCCAAATGGTTTATAACCCGGAAAATACTCTGATATTACTACTCCATTCTCAGCGATCTGTTTTTTTAGCTCGTTACTTCCTTTAGGGTAATCACAATCAAGAGCTGTGCCACACACAGCTATAGGTCTACTATTATTTTCAATAGCTACCTTGTTAGCGATCTGATCTATACCGCCTGCAAACCCCGAAGCAAGCAGGCAATTTCTTCTTATAAGATCTGCGCAAATATGCTTCGTTATCTTTACAGAATATTCAGACGGCTCACGGGAGCCTACTACTGAAATAACGCATTTATCGTTTAAAAAGTCAAGGTTACCATAAGTATACAGAACAGCAGGTGGATTTGCAATCCGTTTAAGTCTGTCAGGATAGCCCTCACTTTCGTAACAATAAATATTTATGCCAAGCTCTTCACAGCGTTTATTTATGATTTCTGCGTCTTTAAGACTATATTTTCCTATCCTCTGCAGCTCTTTATCATTAAGTCCGCTGACCATATGATCATCGAGTGCAGTCATGAACTCAACTATATCATCATAATTTGCAGAAACTTCCCATATACGTTTGCTTGATGGAGTGAAAATCAGAACCGCTCTTATCCACAATAAAAGTCTTTCTTTATCCATGACTGCCACCTCGAAACATTTCCCACAAAATGATTGTGCCTGCGCAAGCAGCATTAAGTGATTCTATGTTGCCGTGCATAGAAATAGTCACACGATTTTTACAAATGTCTGAATGTTCTTTAGGCAAACCTTTGCCCTCGTTTCCTATTACAACAGCACACGGTCTGTCAAAATCAAATTCTGTGATATTTTCACCGTTTCTGACAACTGCAGCATTTGTAACGATACCAAGCTCATCAAAAAGCGTTGCAACGTTCAGAAAATTATCCACTACAAAAAGATCAAGTCTTGTAGTACTTCCCATAGCGGAACGAACCACCTTTGGGTTATACAGATCAACGCAATTATCTGTCATAACTACTCCACTAACGCCTACGGCATCGGCAGTTCTTAGAAGCGTACCCAAATTACCTGGGTCCTGTAAATTATCAAGCACGAGATACTTCCCGTTTTTGTCAATATACTCAGCCGCAAAAGGCAAATCGACCTTAAAAACGATCATATAAATGCCCTGAGAGTTTCCCTCATCTGTCATCTTTTTCGCAAGCTCATCAGATATTTCAAAAACATCTTCAGGTCTTGTGCACGAGAAAAGACTATCGGTTTTAAGTGTATTTTTATACTTAGTCAAGGCCGTTTGAGTATAGAAAACAGAATGGACTTTTATTCTTCCGCACACAGCTTCATAAGCGGTGTCAACGCAGTTTCTTGCACCTTCAACAGCAAACAATCCATGTTCTTCCCTAGCTTTTTTTGATGACAGAATCTTTCTGAAAAGCTTCACTCTAGGGTTATCTTTACTATTAATATGCAAACTGCGTCACCTCTTATTCTGAAAATTTAATCATTTAGTTGCCAAATGCGTCATATATGGTGTTGCCTTAATATACAACAAAACACGCAGGTTACAAGAACGTGCGTGTTTTTGACTATTAAAGAGCAGCCTTCGCCTTTTCTGCGATCGCTGTGAAACCAGCTGGATCGCTGATAGCTATTTCGGAGAGCATCTTTCTGTTAAGATTGATACCAGCCTTGTTTACGCCGTTCATGAATGTTGAATAATTCATACCGTTCATTTTAGCAGCTGCTGAAATTCTTGTGATCCAAAGCTTTCTGAAATCTCTCTTCTTCTGCTTTCTTCCAATGTATGCATACTGACCTGACTTCATTACAGCCTGTTTAGCCATTTTGAAGTGCTTGCTCTTGGCACCAAAGTATCCCTTAGCAAGCTTCAGAGTCTTATTTCTTCTCTTACGAGTCATCATTGCTCCCTTTACACGAGCCATAGTTATTACCTCCTGAAATTTTTAAAATTTGTTTTCCCTACAACTCGTTTATTTGTAAGGGATAAGAGCCTTTACGTTCTTGATGTTGGTATCATCTGCATAAGCTGCACCACGCAGGATTCTCTTACGCTTGTGATCCTTCTGAGTAAGTCTGTGTCTTTTGTTTGTGTGCTGGAACTTAACCTTACCGCTACCGGTAACACTGAAACGCTTCTTAGCACCAGAATGTGTTTTGATCTTTGGCATTGTATTTATCCTCCTTATTATTTTACTTGTTTACTTTCGGAGAAACGAACATAACAAGACTGCGTCCCTCCATTTTTGATGGCTTGTCAACAACGCCGGCTTCAGAGATAGCGTCTTTGAATTTTGCAAGAAGTTCTTCACCGAACTGTGGATGAGCCAAAGTTCTTTTCTTGAACCTTACAGAAACTTTTATCTTATCTCCTCCGTTAAGGAATTTAACAGCCTGATTGACCTTTACATTAAAATCATGAGTGTCGATCGTAGATGACATTCTAACTTCCTTGATCTCGATAACTTTCTGATTTTTCTTTGCTTCCTTCGCACGCTTTGTCTGTTCAAAACAGAACTTGCCATAATCCATGATACGGCATACAGGCGGAGTTGCCTGAGGAGCGATCTTTACAAGATCAAGATCTTTCTCAAATGCAATTTTAAGAGCCTCGTCAGCACTTAAAATACCAAGCTGATTTCCGTCAACGTCTATGACCCTGAGTTCTTTATCACGGATCTCTTCGTTGATCTGATGTTCCCTGTTGCTAATGACGCAGCACCTCCAAAAATAAAATAAAACGGGCACAGAACTGATCCGTACCCGCATAAAATCACATTGATATGCAAATTCATGTTGACCTTTTTACTACAGAGAACTGCGCTTAAGGTGAGAACGGACATTGTTCTGCTTTGTTTACCATGATATTATACTACACTTTCACCCACTTGTCAATACCTTTTCTCAAATTATTTCAAAAAAAATATTTTCAAGCTCTCTATATGTCATTATATCACATTCAGAGCTTGATTTCAACCCCTTTTCTCAGCCAGAATGAATAAATATAACAGCTTTTAATTTTCTCTCCGAGTATCATCTCAAACGATGCTTTATACAGTGCAAGCTGTGTTTTATAGCCCATGAGCTGTGACAAATCATTAAATCTGTCAGTTTTATAATCAACAATAACATATCCGTCAGGCTCGTGGAAGATACAATCGGCGATACCTTGAAGCATACCGCTGTTACCATTATATTCAGGAAGATTTTCACTTAAGTCAAGATCGCTCATTGAAACAAGAAACTTCTTTTCACGCATCACATTATCGGAATTTTTAACACGCTCATAAAAATCAGATCTAAAGAATGCTTCAAGTGCTTCAACATAAACTCCGTCAGCTTCTTTCTGGTTGAAGTACCCCTGATTCACAAGACGTTGAAGCTCTGTTTTTACGCTTTCATGTGCCTTATCATAGTCCGATAACTCCATAAATTTGTGGGTAAAAGTTCCCTTTTCCGCTGCTGATAGTTTATCAAACTCATCATCAAGCCGTGGAAGACTAGGATAAAACTCAGGTTCGGTTTTCTCTGTCTGCTTCTCTTTTTCAGCCGCAGTTATCTCCGTAACAGTAAGCTTTGCTGGTGTTGATACTCCTGACCAGTCATACTCAAATGCAAATTTGTCAAGAAGATTTCTAAGCATTGTTTTGTCCGCTTCTATTTCGCTAATAGTTGTATCTTCTTCCTGTGTCTGCTCTGTATTTTCAATGCCGTATTCATTATATATTATCTCAGGCTCAGGGTATTCGTCCCCGCTGACAGCTATATTATCAGTGCCAAGCCAAGATGTGAGTTGACCACCCGTGGAGTGAAGTGCAAGCGTGATTGTTATCCAATCAAGCATCGTTTCAGCGTCCGCCACAACATTTTCAAGAGAATCTCCCTGCTTTGAGTATATGTTTCTAAGCCTGTCAACTATTCCCACCTTACGTTCAATAACCTTCTCATATGTGGTATTGCTGTAAATAATCGGTGCATAGCTTACAAAAAGTCTTTCTTTTGCTCTTGTACATCCAACATATAGCAGGCGGAGTTTTTCACTTTTTTCCTCTGCTTTTGATTCCTTTGAAAGCTTATCATAGTAAAGTGAAGTTTTTCTCATAAGTTTGCTGTTATCCATAAAACTGAAAGCAAAGCCCAGCTTGTTATGTGAACAGTAACCTTTGTCTTTCTTTATAAGCGGTATGTCAAGCTGACATAAAAATACAAATGGATATTCAAGACCTTTTGAAGCATGGTAGGTCTTTATGTAAACGGAATCTGAGCCCTCTATTACCGTCATTGCCTGCTTAAAGGCTTTTTCATTTGAGGACACAGAGTCGATATATCTTAGAAAACCAGTTACGCCCTCCTGACTATTTTGCTCATAGGATGAAGCATATTCAAGAAGCAGACGAAGGTTTGCTCGCTTTTTATCAGAATCAAGATACAGTGAAACGATCCCCATAAGGTCGGTCATGTCGTATATTTTTCTTATGAGCCGTTCAAGGCCCATGCTCATTGAAAGATAACGCAGGGAATTAATAAGCTTATTAAGCTCTATGCACTTATCCTGCAATGTTTTATTATTAAAGCTTATATGAGTAGCTTCCTTTTCGTGGCTGTCCTCAGCAGAAGCTGTCGCCGCTACCACCTGATAGATATGGTCTTTCAGTTTGCTGTTAGGCTTCTTTGACTTTTCTGTTACTGCCGCCATTTCATCAGGCGTAAATCCCATGATAGGCGACATCATGATAGCTGTCATTGCAATATCGTTCATAGGATTATCAATTACCCTGAGCATATTCAGCACAAGTGTTATCTCTCTTGACTTCATGTATCCGTTTGTATCCTCAGAATATGCTTTCAGACCTACTTCTTCAAGGGCTTTTGCCATAAGGGTAATTTCATCATTCTTTTGAACAAGTATACAAAAATCTCCTGCACGGCATGGTCTTAGAGAGCCATGATCTTTGACTTCCTCACCGTTTTCAAGCATGTGCTTTATCTTTTGCGCTATTACTTTGTTCTCCACAGAATAGCCATTTGTCTTTTTGTAGTCCTTATCAAAATGTATGAGCATTATTTCTGTAGGCTTGTTATTTTCATCATAAAGTTCACCGTATCGAAGTTCTTCATTTCTATCATAATCCACCTGACCTGTGTGCTGTGTCATAAGATAGTGGAACAGAAAATTTACAAAATCGACCACAGACTCACGACTTCTGAAATTCTTGCTTAGCAAGATAGCCTCGAGCTGTTCGCTGTTTTCAGGTGCGGAAGCGTCATTTCTCGTTTTGCTGAAAAGTTCAGGATTTGAGAGTCTGAAACGATATATAGCCTGCTTTATATCGCCAACCACAAAAACATTTTTGCCCATGATATCCAAGTTATCAGAATCAGAAAGCGAACGGAAAACAAGCTCCTGAAGGTTATTCACATCCTGAAACTCGTCTATGAAAATAAGATCATATAGCCTGTTTCTGCGAATTTCCTCGCAAAGCTCCGTGCGAACAGGTCCATTCTCGGTATCTTTTACAAGCAATTCTCTCGCCATTATCTCAACGTCAGAAAAAGTAACGCCATTTCGTTCAAGCTTCATTTCTTGTGAGATCTTGTCTATATCTTCGCATACCCTGCACAGAACAGTAAATATTCTGTCAGATTCAAGCATATTTTCCTTCATGATTAGTTTGGTGTTATTGAACATATCGGTAATTTTAGCTACGATATCTTTATATTTGTTTCTGTATGATGCACAGAAGGCATAATTGTCCTTGAACTTAATGCGAATATCATCGTCAAGTGATGCATTGAAAGCCTTGTTCGTGGGAAATCTTTTTATGGTGCTGAATTTCCAATCTGACTTAGCAATAGTATCTATATCGCCGCTTTCAAGAAGCTTTCTTAACCTATGAAGAAGTTCTCTGTCACTGTCGGCAGTTTCATTCATTTTGATATGTTTTATAAAAGGTATGCCTTCTATCTCTTTACGGCAGGCATATTCTTCAAAAACCTCATACATTGAAAATGCTTCTTTCAGCTTTGTTTGAGCTACACATATATTATCTTTTATAAAGCTGTCAAAAATCTTATCATCAGTAAAGTTTTTATGTACCTCTGCTATCCAACGCTTAGGAAACGGCAGTGAACGCATGAATTTATAAAGATTGTCGGTGATTTCATTGAGAGTTTTATCCGCAAAAGCGTTTTTCAGCAGTTTATAGCTTTCATAATCTTCTTCACAAAGCTTTTCATAAGCCTGCGTGATAGCTTCCTGCAAAATAAGATTTTGCACACTGTCATCAAGTATATCAAGTCCGCCCTGAAAATCAAATTCATGTAGATTACTTTTCACAAGGTCAAGACAGAAAGAATTTATTGTAGATATCCTCGCAAGCTGGATAAGATTTTGCTGACTAAGCAACCACTTGTTTTCAGGGTCACGGCGAAGCTGTTCGTCAAAAGCCCGGCTGAGTTTTTCTTTCATGCTTGAAGCGGCTTCTTTTGTGAATGTTACTGCAAGAAGTCTGTCGGCAGGTATTTTATTTTTTTCATCAGAAAGGAGTTGTATCATTCGTTCTATAAGCACTGTGGTTTTTCCGCTTCCTGCCGCCGCTGAAACTATAATGCCCTTGCCACGGTCACTAATGGCTCTTTCCTGCTCTTTGGTCCATTTTGTATCAGCCAATTATTTTTTCTCCTTTCTGTCAGTTAGTTCTTTCATAAGTTTTTCTTCATAAACGCTGTCTTTCACGTCTGTAACGTCATCTTGGTTTATCCTGCCGCAGATATCGTGAAAATCACAGTGCTTGCAGGCTTCCGCCACAGGTCTTGCCTGAATGTTTCCCTGACAAAGCTGTTCACCAAACTGCGCCACTTTGCCTATAGCAAATTCTCTGAGCTTTGTAAAAAAGCCGTCTGGAATAGTGCCTGAAATGCCGTTGGTTTTAGAATATTTAAAAGGCGCATAGGCGTAATTTTCTTCTGAACTGAAAGCTTCAGTGACAGCCTTTATGTCAACGACTTTTCCTATAGGCTTGAAAGCGTTTAGCCGTGATCTGCTCTCGGCTTCTTCTACGTCAGCGTCGGCTGTCTGCTCGTATGTTTTAGGCTTGTTTCCTAGCGTGTAGTATACGATACCAGCCTGCTTCAATCCACCGTCTATATTCACTGGATTTTTGGTTTCAAGTAAAGCGGTAAGATACACGAACATCTGCAAATTAAGGCCATTGTAAAGCATTGAATATTTAAGGTCAATAGAGCCTGTTTTATAGTCGATTATCCTCACATATTTTTCACCGTTCTCGTCCTCGAAAACGTCAACTCTGTCGATAATTCCCGTAAGGATTATCTTATCTCTGCCGTTTACGTCTATGATAAGTCTGTCTTCTCCTTCGGACTTGTCTATTTTGTATTCCAAAAGCGCAGGTCTGAATTTTGAGTGAAGAAGCTCATTCTGCATAAAGCGAATGATATGCAGGATATTGCTTTCCATACGCTCCTGTAAAAATACAAATGACGGAGATTTTCCGAACATTCCACCAAGGCTTTCCTTTATATATTCGGTAACGTTTTTGTGGATATACTCTTTTATCTCATCATCTGAGAGAGTAAGGAAAGCCTTGTCAAAGCCTGTGCCGTCATCATCTTTACGCATTATCTTTTCAAGAAGCTGATGAATGATAAGTCCCCTGTTAAGCCCGTCGATATCTGCCTTTCTGACAGTTTTAAGACCAAGACCATACTTGCAGAAATAATTGAACGGGCATTTATAATATGTATCAAGCTGAGTAGGCGAGACCTTTGCAGGCTGTTCTGACATGAAAAGCTTTTCTGCGGTCTTTTCTTCAAGCTTATAGTCACCGTTTTCATGAAGATTCTTTGTTCGCATAAGTTTCTCGGCATATTCCTGCGATAACCCCAACACAGACCTAATCGCAGAAGTTGTAGCGTTTTTATCACGGGAATGTTCCATATATTTATAGTAAGCTGTCCTGAAAGAAGTGCAGTAAAAATCAAGCCCCATATCCTGAGCTTTGATATTGATTTTGCCGAACATTCCGTTAAGCTCGGAAACAAGTGCAGAGGGGTGGTGAGCTTCTCCTACAAGGTCAGATTCTGAATAAAGCACATAGAGCTTTTCGTCTGCAAGGGTAAAAGCGTTGTAGCACACAAGCTTCTCTGTCTGAAAAGATTTTCTTGCGCTGTGTGAGATATGAATATCGCTTCCCTCTAATATCATTTTTTCATTTTCTGTGATAAGTCCAGCAGAGCTTAAAGACGCAGGAAATATGCCGTCGTTCACCTCAACAAGAAAGACAGCCTTTACGCCCTCAAGCCTTGAATGGCTCGGGTCACATATCCTTACGCAGTCAAGTTTCTGCGGAGGACGTGAAACACTCATTTGTGAAAGCATGAGCTTGAAAAGCTCATAAAACTGTCTGAGGGAGATAACTTCGTCATTCATGCAGTCATAGACGGATTTGATAGCCGAAAGAACAGAGTTCCAAAGTTGTTTCAATCCTCTTGCCATTTCAAGCTGAGTTTCGTTATCCGAAGTTCCTGCCTTTTTTACTACAGAAAAGGTCTGCTGAGAAAGCTCAATGCTGCCAAGAAGATCATAAAGCCCACGGCACAGTTCCCCTGCTGTAACGTCTTTAACAAGTTTGCTTTTAAATGCTTCAAAAGGCTCGATTATCTTTCGTCTTGAGCAGTTTATTTTTTCAAGCTGTTTTTCGCTGAGATCACCTGCAACAGTAAAATCACTGAGCCACATATCACCCTCAACGCTCCAGCGTATGCAATAGTCTTCCAGATTTGATATCTCGATATTCAGCATTGGAAAAAGCGGCGATTTTATGTATTTCAAAATATTGTCCGTGGAATACTTTCTTGAAAGCAAGCACTTGAAAAGCGAGTTCATATACCTCACCAGAGATGATGAAGAAACACTGTCACTACAGTCTGAAAAATATGGTATCTCATATCTGTCAAACGTACCCTCAAAAACGGAAGCACAATCTTTAAGGTTTCTTGCAAGCAAAGCTATGTCACTGAATTTATAGCCTTTTTCTCTAATAAGCTCCCATATCTTTCCACTGACAAATTCACTTTCTTCGTAAATATCCGTTGCTGATATAACAGAAACATTTTCGCACTTTCCGACGTATGGCTTTTTGCAGGTGTTGTAAATCTCTTTGCTCACATATTCAAGTTCAGGGACTCTAAATGAGCTGTTACGACACTCTACCGTGTTGACCTTGTAATTATGATCAGCGGAAATATCTGTTATCTGCTGCAACGTTTTAAGAGTATCAGCAAAAGGGTGATTTGCATATCTTCTAATGCTTTCATTGTCGATACATAGAGAGAACGTTATATTCTTGCACTGCGCGATACAAGCGTCAAGCATTTTAAGTTCATCAAAAGAGAAATCGTTGAAAGCGTCAACAAAAACTGTCATTCCACGGAAATATCCGTTTTCCTTCACCTGATCCACACTTCTTGCCATTGCAGACAGTGTATCCTGCATTCCTGCCTTTTCAAGCTCATCCATGTAAAAATCATAAAGTCGTGAGATATCAAAAAGTTTCATGGCAAGAGAGCCGCTCTGCTTCTCAGCAGCAAGAGCTAGATCCTGTGGTGTTATTCCGCTTTCACGAAACTGGCTCACAAGTTCGTTAAGTTCGGCTAAGAAACTGCCCTTTTCAAGACTCTTTTTATAAAAGCGGATATCCTTGGTCTGCTTAAGACGTCTGACAGCCTTATACATAAGGATAGTGCGGACGTTATCATCCGCATTTTCTTTTACCCTACCGCCATAAAGCTTCTCTGTGAACTCAGCGATACGGTTAAAGCCTGCAGTCTGTATGACGTTGAAATCTGCCGCACCAAGGTGTTCATACAGTTTTTTATCATATTCAAAAGAAAACTGATCTGGTATTATGACCATGACCTGCTCGCCGTTTTTTATAGCAGACTTGATCTTATCTATGAAAACTTTGTCACGTCCACTGTGAGAGCCACCGCTTATAACTGTTACCATTGAATGAGCCTCCGTTATGATTGATATTTATATAATAACACGGCAAGGCTCAAAAGTCAATCGTACTTTTGATACAAGTACAAATAAATGTACACTTAGCTAAAAAGGCTTTTAATTATCTCGGCTATTTTAAAAGTAAACTTTATATCTTCCCTATTGCCGTCTATGACAGTTATACCACTGCCATTTTTATCGTTTTTTTCATCTGACATAACATTGCTCAAAACGAATGCTGCCCCAAGGTTTGATGAGGAAAAAGCAGCGGCTTTGATGCCTGCAGAGCTTACTGTAACGACAAATGAAATGATGATAGCTGTAACAAACTTTTTCATAAAAAATGGCCTCCCATTAATATCTGTTGTTCAGATTATGGGAGGTCATAGTTATTTTATTCAGTTTCCGAAAAATTTTCTTGCGATATCTACCGACTCTTTTGCGTCTTTTGCATAATAGTCAGCGCCTATCTGCTCTGCATAGTCAGCCGTTACCACCGCACCGCCTACTATTATCTTGCAGTCAACATTGTTTTCACGAAGAAGCTTAACTGTATTTTCCATGCTCACAAGAGTTGTTGTCATAAGCGCAGAAAGACCGATAAGATGTACGTCATTTTCTATTGCACAATCAACTACTGTCTGATAGTCAACGTCCTTGCCAAGGTCAATAACGTCATAACCATAGTTTTCAAGAAGTACCTTTACAATGTTCTTGCCAATATCGTGGATATCGCCCTTTACTGTTGCAAGGATTATCTTGCCCTTAGAAACGCTTTTTTCACCCGTTGACAGAATGTAATTTTTTATTACCTCAAAGCAAGCCTGTGCAGTGCCTGCTGTCTGGATAAGCTGTGGCAAGAAAAGCTTGCCCTTTTCAAATTCTGCACCAGCCTTATCAAGTGCCGGGATAAGCATATCATTGACAATGTTCATGGCTTCTGTTTCCTGCAAAAGCTTTGCAGTAAGGTCAGCTGCTTCTTTCTTCAGACCGTTTTCGATAGCATACGGCAAGTCTATCTCAGCTTTTGCGCCTGTTGCGGCAGGAGCAGTTTTTTTCTCGCCACCGTAGTGAGAAATAAAGTCAACAGAGTTTTTATCAATGTTTGTCAGAAGCTTGTAGGCACGAACAGTTGCCGTCATAGAATCAATATTAGGATTCATTATCGGCAGGTCAAGACCCTTTGTGAGCGCCATCATAAGAAAGTTGTGATTAACTATCTCTCTGCTAGGCAGACCAAAGCTGATATTCGATACACCGAGAACTGTTTTAAGTCCAAGCTCGTTCTTTACACGTTCCACTGCATTTACTGTCTGCATAACATTTTCCTGCTCCGCAGAAGCGGTAAGAGTAAGACAATCTATATACACATCTTCTTTTCTAATGCCGTATTCAAGCGCCTTGTCAAGTATCTTTTTAGCAAGCTCAAATCTCTTGTCAGCACTCTTTGGTATGCCGTTTTCATCAAGAGTAAGACCTACCACAGCCGCACCATATTTCTTTACAAGAGGAAGAACATTTTCAATGGAGCTGTCCTCAGCGTTTACAGAATTGACGATAGGCTTGCCATTATAAGCCCTCAGAGCCGCTTCAAGCACCTCAGGTATAGTTGAATCCACCTGCAAAGGCACATCGACAACGCCCTGCAAAGCCTTTACAGCCTTGACCATCATACTCTTTTCGTCAATTCCCGGCAGACCAACATTTACATCAAGAATATCCGCACCTGCGTGTATCTGCTCGATAGCCTGACCAAGGATATAGTCAATATCGTTTGCAAGCAGTGCTTCTTTAAAACGCTTCTTGCCAGTAGGATTGATACGCTCACCGATTATTCTTGGCTGGTCTATAACTACAGTATGTGTCGGTGAACAGCAAGCGGCAGGGATATCATTATGCACGCTGACGTGCTTCTTGCCTTTGAGCATTTCAGCAAGCTTTTTGATATACTCAGGGTTAGTTCCGCAGCAACCTCCAAGCACCTTAACTCCCAATGGGATAAGCTTTTCTGCAAACTCTGCAAAATCTTCAGGGGAACAGTTATATTCATTTGTAACAGGGTCAGGAAGTCCTGCATTAGGCTTTACTACAACAGGGAGATTTGTCCACTTGCAAAGCTCCTCCACAACAGGGTAAAGCTCCTTTGGCCCTAATGAGCAGTTCACACCGATTGCGTCAACGCCCAGGCCCTCCAAAGTCAAAGCCATGGAGCTTATTGCAACGCCAGTAAATGTACGCATATTTTCCTCAAATGTCATTGTGCAGACTATAGGAAGATCGCTGTTTTCCTTTGCCGCAAGAACAGCCGCTTTAAGTTCATAGAGATCTGTCATTGTTTCAAAAACGATAAGGTCTGCGTCAGCTCCTGCAAGTATCTGCTCCTTATAAATATCATAAGCTTCTTCAAAAGTGAGCGTTCCTGTTGGCTCTAGAAGCTGTCCGATAGGTCCGATATCAAGAGCAACAAGGGTATCAGTACCCTCACAGGCTTTTCTAGCATTTTTTATAGCCGCAGGGATAGCCTGCTGGACAGTATATCCGCACTTTTCAAGCTTGTGTCTGTTTGCACCGAAAGTGTTGGCGTAAACAATGTCTGAGCCTGCGTTTATATACTGGCGGTGTATGTCAACCAGCCAATCAGGCTTGTCTATGTTAAGGGCTTCAGGAGTGCCACCCATTTCAAGTCCCTTTGCCTGAAGCATCGTACCCATTGCTCCGTCAAGTATGACAAATTCTTTTGTTTTAAGTAATGTTCTAAAATCCACAATGATCTCCTCTTTTTCTGAATTGACAGACTTCCCTCATATTACAGCAGGCACAACCACGTCTGCCCTTTGATATTTCATTTTCTGACAATCCGATTATCGCCGTAACAGACTTTCTCGGCGTCAGTATATTATTTTCAGTTGCATTAAGTCCGATAAATTTCTGCGCATTGAGTACGTCAAGAAAAACTCTCTGCACGCTGATAGGCAGATCGCCATAACCAGGAGAAAACCTCCATGTCTGATTATATCCGCTGAGCTTTTCTTTCACAGTGTTGTCAACTATATCGCATACCTGCTCCACAGCCGCACTTGCAAGGCAATCCGCTATCATAGCTTTAGCCATATCCTCTGCTTCATAAGCACGAAGCTTTCTATCAACGCCCGAAGAAATAGTCGCTGCAAAAAGCACGCATTTACTGCACCCCTCAAGGTGTCTGCATATATCATTGCCGCCAAGAAACAACGGAGTACCGATGACCTCAACACCGTTCTCTTTATGAGCGACATCAAACACTCTGTACACAAATTTAGGCTCAATGACCTTCAAAAGCTCTTTTTCACATTCATCTATCAACAAAGCCGTGCGTTCGTCTGGCTTGTTATTGCCCATTCCCATATATCTCACGGCTTCTTTGACGTTTATATGTTCAAGTTTCAAATAATCACCTACCGATTGTTATTATACCACATTACTATGAATTTTACAATAATAAATAATAAATGTACGTTCACAAAAAAAGTCCCCGCAATCATCAGGGACTTTGTGTTACATATTGTCAGCGTCTTTAAGATACTGTTCAGCATTTTCAAGCATAAGCTCTGTGATATTTTCACCGCCCATTATCCTTGCTATCTCATACTTTCTCTGCTCATGATCGAGAGTTCTAACAGTTGTAACTGTCCTGTCGCCCTGTATATTTTTCTCAATAAGCAAATGATTATCCGCCATAACAGCCATTTGGGCAAGGTGGGTCACACAAAGAACTTGCCTAAGGCGAGATATCTGTTTCAGCTTTATACCTATCTTCTGAGCCGCTCTGCCGCTTACTCCTGTGTCTATCTCGTCAAATATCAGCGTGCCGATACTGTCCTTTTCTGCAATTACGTTTTTCAGTGCAAGCATTATTCTTGAAAGCTCACCGCCTGAAGCGATCTTCGCAATAGGCTTTGGCTCTTCGCCCAGGTTTGCAGAAATAAGAAACTCTATGCTATCCATGCCATTTATGGTGAGCTTGCCTGTTTTCTGCTGAACCACCAGCTTGACCTTTGGCATATTGAGAAATTCAAGCTCCTCTGTTACCTGAGAAACAAACCGTTCTCCAGCTTTCTTTCTATGGTCTGAAAGTGCTTTGGCTTTCTTTGATACCTCCGCAAGAAGTCTTTCCTTTTCTTTATTAAGCTCGTCTAAGCTCTGCTCTGCTCCGCTCAGTTCATCAAGCTCATTCTGTGAATTTTCAAGAGTAGTCAGTACATCATCAAGTTCAGGTCCATATTTCTTCATGATACGCCTGAGTTCATCAGAACGCTGATTAAGGTAATCATAACGTTTCGGGTCGATATCGAGGCTGTCAAGAAGTGAGCCTATCTCCTCAGAAATATCCTCCATTTCAATAGCCGCAGAACTAAGTCTGTCATATATAGGCGATATCTCAGTCATTATATCAGTATATCCCTCAACCGATTTTGAAGCTCTCTGCGTCATCTCCACTGCACCATCTGTGTCATCATCGCCCGAAAGAAGTTGTTTTGCCATATAAAGAGCCTCAGAGATTGCAACAGCATTTTTAGAGATGTTAAGCTCTGCTTCTATCTCTTTATCCTCGCCTTCATGAATGTTGAGCGCATTTATCTCCTCGACAATATCAGCAAGCTCAGCCATGCGAAACTCTTTTTTGCTTTGCTCAGTTTTTATCTTGTTTATCTTCTTTGCAATGCTTTGAAGCTCTCTGAAAGAGCTGTGATAATCTTCTATAAGAGCTTCCGATTCGGCATAGCTGTCAAGTATCTCTATATGACGTTCAGGAGCCATGAGTATCTGATTGTCGTGCTGTCCATGGATAGTTACAAGCGTTTCTCCAATAGCTTTAAGTACGGAAACATTCACCGCTCTCGAGTTGACTCTTGCAACGCTTCCACCATCTGAACGTATCTCACGGGTAAGAAAAAGCTGTCCGTCTTCTGCACTTATGCCAAGCTCGTCTAGTACCTGCAAAACATTGTCCCCAATGTCAGTAAACAACGCTGAAATAACAGCCTTGTCCGTGCCTGTTCTCACAATATCCTTAGTGACACGCTGACCGAGGATAGCATTTATTCCATTTATAAGTATAGACTTACCTGCTCCCGTTTCGCCTGTGAAAACATTAAGCTTATCAGAAAAATCTATAGTTGCCTTTTCAATCACGGCAAGATTTTCAATATAAAGTTCACTTAACATTTTAGATCATTCCTCTGCTGTTTAAGAAATAATAAAGGATCTCAGTTCCTCTGCCATATGGGACGCATCTTTTTCTGTCCGCATAAGTATGAATATCGTGTCGTCACCTGCAAGCGTTCCCACAACATTATCAAGCCCGAGCTTGTCAAGCTTTGCACACACTGCTTGTGCCATGCCCGTATGACATTTCACCACAACAGTGTTAAGCGCATGATCCACTGACACAACGGCGTCTGAAATTATGCCGAAAATACCATTGTTTTGCTCTGCAATATCTTTTTTGAGTGCAGGCAGGCTGTATTTATAATTGCCGTCTGAACCAATGGTCTTTACAAGGGAAAGCTCTTTTATATCCCTTGAAACTGTTGCCTGAGTGACTTTCAGACCATGCCTTTTAAGCGCTTCACGAAGTTCCTCCTGAGTGCCGATATTTTCGTCTTTGACAATCTGCATTATCAAATTCTGACGCTGATTTTTCATATGCTGTCCTCCGCTGATTCCTTCAACGGCTGCATAAGCTTTTTGTTTATTGACGAGAAAAAGCTGCCGCCGCTTATATCTATGATTTCAACAAAATACTTTGACTTTGATACTATCACAGTGTCCTCTGCCGAAAGTCTGAAAACATTATTACCGTCAACGCTGACGATTGCGTGAGAGCCACTGTTAGTGTGACACTTGACTTTCATAACGCTGTCCTCTGAAAGTATCATAGATCTTGCAAAAAGCGAGTGAGCACATATCTGTGTGAACTCTATACACTTCATTTCAGGTTCGATTATAGGTCCGCCTGCTGACATTGAATAGGCTGTTGAGCCTGTGGCTGTAGAAAGTATAACGCCGTCTGCACGAAGTGAAGAAATAAGTCTGCCGTTTTTTGATACCTCAAAATCGGCTATCTTACAATCGTCAGCTTTTGTTACTGCAACGTCATTAAGCGCAGTATATGACTTATTTTCACCGCCACATTCGACATTTACGTTTAACATCATTCGGTGGCTGAGGGTATATTCTCCAGAAAAAAGCTTGTCCAGCAATTCAAGCTGTGAATGTTCAAGAGAGGCCATAAAACCGAGTCTGCCACAGTTTATGCCAAGTATAGGCTTCTCAAACTCACAGCCCTTAAGAGAGCATTTGAGTATCGTTCCGTCACCACCGATCGCAATAATCATATCACACTGCTTTACACACTCGTCTTCGCTACAGAAAGTGATATCGAGCTTTCCGAAAACGTGCTTATAGCTTCTATCCATAAAAAGTTTTGCACCATTTTTGTGCAGCCTTTCATATGTTGCGGTCGTATACTCAAAGCAATGAGTTTTATCAAGATTTGGATAAAGATAGATTTTCATAATATTACCACTCTTGCGTTTAGTCTTTGAAGCTATCAAAAGCTTCGTTCACAAATTCTTTTATATTGAGCTGACCAAGCTTGTCAGCCGTCATGTCAGCGTTTTTAAGTAGAATAAGATATTCAAGATTGCCGTCGCCGCCCTTAACAGGTGAAATTGTTATCTTTTCAGCCGCAAGCCCCTCTGCTCGAAAACAGCCAAGAAGCTCGGTTATCACTCTCACATGGTCTTTACGATCTTTGACGATACCCTTTTTATTGAGAGCCTGCTTGCCAGCCTCAAACTGAGGTTTTATAAGAAGAACCATTTCGCCGCCATCGCAAAGACAATCGCAAAGGGATTTTATAACAAGTTTTAGAGAAATAAACGAAAGGTCACCACTTATGAACTGCACAGGTCTGTCAAAAAAATCCGCTGTCAGATATCGTGCATTCACGCCCTCACAGTTTTTCACCCTGCTGTCATTGCACAAACTTTCATCAAGCTGTCCGTGACCCACGTCCACCGCATAGACAAATTCAGCGCCATGTTCAAGCATACACTGAGTAAATCCCCCAGTTGAAGCACCGATATCTGCACAAACTTTACCTGTCAAGTCAAGCCCGAAGACATCGCAGGCGTGTTCAAGCTTAAGTCCGCCCCTGCCGACAAACTTCATATCGTCAGACTTACATTTCACCCCGTCGTTCTCATCAACCAATATAGAAGGCTTGACGCAGACCTTGCCGTTTACCGACACAAATCCATTTTTTATAAGCTGTTTGGCACGTTCTCGGCTTTTTACGCCGCAGTTCGTAACTATATACACATCAAGTCTTTCACTCATCTTTCAAAAAGCCCTCAACTGTATCAGCCATTTTCTCTGCTGAAAAACCAAGCTCGTCAAGTAGCACATCACATTTTCCGTGCTTCACGAAACCGTCAATAGCAAACTGTGCCACATTTGGGCAGATAGAAGCATACTTCTCTGAAATACTTCCACAGTAATAAGCTTCCTCAAAGAACAGCACAGCATCGTAGGCTGACATTATATCAACCACCTCATTGTCTATAGGGAAAATGTTCACGAGCTTAATAATATCGCACTTTATATCACGATTTCTGAGTATTTCTATAGCTGTAAAAAGATCATTTGCAAGCCTGCCGTATGTAACAAGCAGAACCTTTGCGCCCTCTATATGACGATAAACATAAGTTGAAACAGGATCAGATGTATCATATAGCGATTGATCCCTGCCCCTTGGATATCTCACAGCACAAATGCCACTGTCGTCCTCAACAGCCTTATGCAGGCACAGTCTGAGTTCGTCATAATTAGACGGAGAATATATCCTCATATTCGGCACAGAGGTAAGAAAAGAAACATCAAAAATTCCCTGATGTGTTTCACCATCATCACCGACTATACCTGCGCGGTCAACGCATATAACTGCATGACAACCTCCTATAGCCATATCATGGATAAGTTGGTCGTATGACCTTTGCAAAAACGATGAGTACACCGCAAAAACAGGTACATAGTTCATAGAAGCAAGCCCAGCACAGAAAGTAACTGCGTGTTCTTCGGCAATGCCTACATCAAAGAAGCGTTCAGGAAAACGCTTCGCAAAATACTGAAGCCCCGTGCCGTATTTCATTGCCGCAGTGACTGCACAAAGACGCTTATTCTTTTCGCCCATTTCACAAAGCTCTTTTCCCATTATAGAAGAAAAGCTGTCAGAAAGTACGACGTCGGGATTGCCCGTTTTTATCTCAAAGGAGCCGACCCCGTGAAACTCTCCTGGGTTAGCTTCTGCAGGAGCATAGCCCTTGCCTTTTATAGTATTCACATGAACAAAAACAGGCTTGTTTACTGCCTTTGCAGCCATAAGTCCCTGTTCAAGTTCTTCAAGATTGTGTCCGTCGATAGGTCCAATATAGTGAAAACCAAGATCTTCAAACATGGTGCTGTGAAGTATCATATTCTTGACCGCATTTTTGGAGTTACGAACGGCATTTTTCACAGGTTTACCTATAACAGGCGTCTTATCAAGCATTCTCTCTACTCTGCCCTTTGTGCGCTGATAGCTCTCTTTTGTACGCATGGAGGAAAGATATTTTGCCATTCCGCCAACATTTTTTGAGATAGACATTTCATTGTAGTTGAGGATAACGATGATATTTGTATCACTTTTGCCTGCATTGTTAAGTCCCTCGTAAAGCTCGCCACCTGTTGAAGCACCGTCACCGACTACAGCTATAGCATGGTGAGTTTTATCACCACTCAGCTTCATTGCTGTGGCGATCCCAAGCGCCGCAGAAACAGACGTAGAGCTGTGACCGCTTATAAAAGCATCATGCACTGACTCGTCAGGTCTGCAAAAACCCGAAATACCGTTTTCCTGTCTGAGAGTTTTAAACTCTTTGAGTCTACCCGTAAGTATTTTATGTGTATATGCCTGATGACCAACGTCCCAGACGATTTTATCTTTAGGTGATTCAAAAACTCTGTGGATAGCCATTGTAAGCTCCACAGTACCAAGATTTGACGCAAGATGACCGCCGTTTTTTGAAACCGTATCTATAAGAATTTTCCTTATATCACCGCAAAGCTCCTCACACTGTGCAGTGGAAAGCTTTTTCAGGTCGGCAGGCAAATTCATTTTATAAATATCAGGCTTTTTTATTTCCGACATTATATCTAGATCTCCAATCTTTTTTATCAACTTCTTCTTGTAAGCATATCAGATGTAAGCTCTGTGAGGAAAACGCTGTCCTCAAAATATTTAAGATGACCCAGTGCTTGAACTGTCAGTTGTTTTGCTATCTGTTCTGACTTGTCAAGTCCAAGGAGGGATACATATGTGTTTTTATGCTGTTCGCTGTCACTGCCGATAGGCTTGCCAAGCTCCTCAAAAGTGCCTGTTACGTCAAGGATATCGTCAACTATCTGAAATGCTCTGCCCATTGCCTGAGCATAGTCTGCCGCAAAGGGGATAGCCTCAAGCTTATCGCCGAGAATAACGCCCATTACGCAGGCAGCCTCGATAAGTGCGCCTGTTTTGCAGGTCTGCAAAATATTCAGTGTATCAACGTCTATTTCTTTATTTTCATATTTAAGGTCTATCACCTGACCGCCTATCATGCCGTCAGTGCCTACTGCTCTTGCAAGAACAGAAATAAGCATAACAGCCTTGTCAGCAGATATAACGCCGTTCATGGCACTGTTGGCAATCACCTCAAAAGCAAGGGTGTTCAGTGCATCGCCTGCAAGGAGTGCGATATTCTCAGGAAAAGCTTTATGACATGAGGGCTTTCCACGTCTGTAATCATCATCGTCCATACAAGGCAGATCGTCATGTATAAGAGAAAAAGTGTGTATAAGTTCAATAGAACAAGCTATCTCTGCATACTTCTCAGGCTGACGCTCGCCGCACATACGGCAAAATTCAAGCATAAGCACAGGTCTGAGCCTTTTTCCCCCTGCCTGCAAAGAATACTCCATAGCCTCAACTACCTGACCCTGAAGCTCAGGCTTTGAGTGGGTAAGCTCCAGCAGTTTATTATCTATAAGCTCCACATAATAATCAAGTGTGGCTTTGTTCATATCATTCATCGCTATTATCTCCGTTCATAGCCTTTACGGAAAGCTTTGCACTTTCAAGGCTTTTTTTGCAGTCGACCGACAGATCTATCCCCTCTTTATAAAGTTCCAAAGCTTTCTCAAGAGGAAGCTTGTCATTTTCAAGCTGACCAACTATATCATTAAGTCTTGTAAGATTTTCTTCAAAAGTCATTTTAAACAGCCTTTCATTTGACAAATGTTATATTAGCAGATACACTGCCGTCTGACAGCTTTATGTCTACCTCGTCGCCAACGTTCAGCATTGATACACTGTCGACAACGCTTTCGTCTTTCTGAACGATAGCATATCCCCTGCCCAGAATATTGAACGGACTAAGCATATTCAGAGAAGAAACATAGCCGTCAAGCTTAGCTGACAGCTTTTCAAGCCTGCGTTCCATGATCTGCAACAGCCTTTTTTCAAGGTCGCACACTGCTTTTTCGCTCTGCTCTAATCTCTTTTCAGGAGAATATAATTTCAAAAGCTTATCACAGCTTTCTATCTGTGACACAGCCTTATCAAGTTTAAGCTCCATAGCCTTGTCAAGCTTTTGCCTTAAAAGCCTCACAGCATTAAGTATATCCGCCTTGTCAGGGGTAGCAATCTCAGCCGCCGCTGACGGAGTTGGCGCACGCATATCTGCGGCATAGTCTGCAAGGGTGGTGTCAGTTTCGTGACCTACAGCCGATATCACAGGTGTATTGCAGGCGTAAACAGCCAGTGCCACCGCCTCGTCATTGAACACCATAAGATCCTCGCTAGAGCCACCGCCACGAGCTAAAATTATGGTATCTGCACCACTTTTATCAGCCGCCGAAAGTGCTTTGCATATAGTTTGTGCTGCCGCCGTACCCTGCACCTGCGCAGGATAAACTTCGATATTGCACACAGGATAACGTCTTTCAGCTATATGGATTATATCCTGCAAAGCCGCCGCAGTAAGCGACGTAACAACAGCTATCTTCTTTGGAACAAGGGGTATTTTCTTTTTTTTGTTCACATCAAATACGCCCATTTTTTCAAGCTTTTTCTTGGTCTGTTCGAGCTGAACGTGCATAACGCCCACGCCAAGAGGTGCTATCTCCGTAGCAATTATCTGATAAACGCCGTCACGCTCATAGACCTCTATATTGCCCATAACAAGCACGCTCATGCCGTCCTCAGGCACGAATTTAAGCCTTGAAACACTGCTTGAAAACATAACAGCTTTAAGTGCAGAACTGCTGTCCTTTACTGTAAAATAGGCATGACCTGATTTGTAATGTATATTAAAATTGGATATCTCGCCCTTGACGGCAATGCCTTTCAGCTTAAGGTCAGACCGCAGTTTTGAAGCAAGATATCTGTTTAGCTGAGAAACAGTGATAACTGAACTCATATTTTGATCTTCCCTTTCCTGATCGCAGCATAGACCGCAACGCCCACTGCGTTATCACTTGAAAACTCAGGCTCAGCAAAGCTGCCGTACTTTTCAAGCTTGCTTTTTATAAAGCGATTAGACATCACACCGCCTGCATATATAATAGGTATATCCTTATACTCATGGCGAAGATTAACTGTCATTTTCTCCACCGCAAGGCACACACAATCAATACAGTATGCCGCAACATCAGCCACCGAACAGCTCTCGTCTATAAGCTTCATGCACTGATTTTCTATTCCAGAAAGTGAACAATAAAGCCCGTCAACTGATGCTTTTGGCTTTATTTTATGTTCGCTTTCAGACGCAAGCCTTTCAAGCTCTTTACCACATAGAAAAGGCAGCCCAAGCCTTACGCCTGTTCTGTCTATGGCTTGTCCGCCTTTAAGATCACGGCTTCCGCCGATCTGAGTTATATTTATCAGCTTAGCCTTGTCAGGCTCGCACAAAAGAAGATCTGTAGTGCCACCACTGACGTGAAAAGCCGCAAAAGGCTTATCAGAACTGAGCATATCAAGCTTTCCGCAGGAATAAAGTGCCGCAAGTATATGTCCCACCTGATGCGAAGTCTTTTCAAGGTCAGCTCCACAGGCTAGTGACACAGCTTGTGCAACATTTTCTCCAACAAGAAAGCAAGGCATATACGACCCCTCTGCACACCTTGGTGCATAAGAATACCCAACTGCACTTAAGTCATACTTTTTATCAAAAAGCTGTTTCATAAGTTCTGGAAACTGTTTAGTATGGTGAAACACAGCGTCGGATTGTCTTAGTCCTCGCTCTCCCTGCTTGACAGGAAGAAGTTTTTTGCATGACCTGACGCTCATATCCGCAGTATCAAGCAGTGCACATGAAGTGGTATAATTGCTTGTGTCTATTCCGAGTACAAAACTCACTGCTTCTCCTCTTGTTCCTTTGCAAATGAGCCAAGCACACCGTTTACAAATGAAACGTCAGGCTCGAGGGCATATTTTCCTGCAAGAGCCACAGCCTCGCTTATGGCAACGTTCACAGGAACGTTCTCCTCATATATTGCCTCATAAATAGAAAGTCTGAGTATTGCAAGATTTATCTTAGGTATTCTTTCAACAGTTCTCTTGTTGCTGAACTTGCTAATTATGCTGTCGATCTCGTCCTGCTTTTCGCAAACATTTTCCACGAGCTTTTTAACTTCATCATTTACGATGATCTCATTCACTTCCATGGCAGACATGAAAATATCGTCAAGCTCCTCATCCTGTCTAAACATTTTCTCAAATATCAGCAAAAATGCTGATTCTCTTATTTCACGCCTTTTAATTGGCACAAAAACACTTCCTTCATCTTGTATTTGTCTAAATCCTATTCCTTTTCCGAAAGGTCAACTCCGCATATGGTCACATTTACCTTTGCAACTGTAAGTCCAAGCATATTCTGAACTGCACTTTTTACTTTATCCTGTATCTCCTCGGCAACGGAAACCGCCTTAGCTCCACGGCAAAGTATTATACCTATAGACACTGACAGCACATCGTCAACAAGGCCTATCCTGATATTGCCGAAATTTTCCTGTCTAAACCAGAGCTGACGTGGAGTCTTCATAACAGGAGCGATACCATAAACGCCCTCTATCTCATTAACAGAGTTTGTAACGATCTGCGCTATAACGTCCTGACTTATGTGCAGGCTTTTTTCTACTTTCTTTGAAACATCATTCATATTTATCCAAGCCTCCCTTTTTAGATATAAAAAAGAAATCCTTCAATCTATACTTACAACCATTATATCATAAAAATCAATAGGTTACAAGTATTTTGAAGGACTTTTTTTATTTGCTGACAAATTTTATTCTACATCATAAATTCTGATGTTTTCATTTGCAACTGAAACTTCGCTAAGGAGGATATCTTTTATCTGTGCCGCTTCGCTTGCAACAAGCCCGTCGCTGTCGGTCTTTACAACGATATTTGCGTTGTCACCGTCAAGATAAACAACACAGTCCTCAAAGCCTGCTGCTTTCACGAGTGTTTCTACCTTGCTCTCCGACTCCATGAGCCCTGTCATGGCTGAAGCTTCTTCTTCAGCGACTTTCTTTTCTTCCTCTGTGGAATCGCCGCCGTTCATTATATTCTTTAATGTTTCTACCGCCTCGTCCCTTGAATTCATTCTGTCTATTCTCGCCTGTGCAAAATAATCTGAAGTACTGTCAGTGCTTACGAGCTGTGCGTCGCCGTAATTCACGCTTTGACTTTTCACAACGTCCGTCGCCTTTATCTTGCCGTCTGAGGTCGATACTGCATAATTTATGTATACTGCAAGACCGAGTATCAGCGTCATTCCTGCAAGGATTATCTGCTTTTTGCCTATTATCATGGTCGGTTTTTTCATCTTTATTACCTCTTTCTGTTATTTTCTGCCCTCAACGCAGATCTTACTGCTTGATATACCTAGTACTGTCGAAACCGCTTTAAGCACACGTTCGTTTACTTTTATATCTCCACCTCCTTCGCAAACAATGACAACGCCGCATATCTGCGGTTTTATTATTTTTCTGACCAAAGCCTCCTTTTTGCCGTCATTATCAGTTATTACTATCTCGTTTTCATACCTGTCGCTTGTTCTGTCACCATTATCGTCTGTGCTTTTGGTAAGATTTTCGGCATAAACATATTCGGTTGTTCCCTCAACTGTCACCATTACCTCGCACTCGCCAACTCCCCTGACTTGAGAAAGAACATCTTTAAGCTCTTTTTCTATCTGCTTTTTGTAGCTGTCCGTATCATCAGTGGCAACGCTTTCCGTGGGAATACTCTTGCTCTCTGCCGTATTTTTAGCAGGAAACATCTCAGAAACAAATATAAGCAATATCCCTGCAAGACCTACGGCTATCACTATCTTCGTTTTCATAGGAAGCTTTTTAAGAGCCTTTATTTTCCCCTCAACTTTACTTTTCAGCAACGTTTATTCCTCCTGCACGATAACTTGAGTATCAGGCAGATCTTCTGCAATAAGCTTTTCAACAAGCACTCTGTCGCTTGTTTTAGTCAGATATACCCTTACCGCTGTTATCTCTATTTCATTATATTCATTTATATCTGTGGTTATGTCCACTCTGACGTTTTCTATGCCATTCTTATTCAGCTTATCCAAAAAATATTCTTCAAGCCTGCTTTCGGATTCGGACAGATAATAAAGTTTCGTCGCTGTTGAAACGCTGTCAAACTCAGGCAGATCTGCAAGCTCTGTATAATCGCTTAGGGTGACTTTGAAGCCATGTCCCATTACAGGCGTTATGACCGCAAGCAAAAGTATCACAGCAAGCACAGATCTAAGTTGTTTTTTCAAAGTTCCCTCAGGTGTGGCAATATCCGTCATAGAAGTTATCACGCCTATAATGCAGGCAATAAATATCACTGCTTTAACTGTATTCATTTTAAGCTCCTGTGTTCATGGCTGTCATTATTACAACTGATGTGGAAATAACGAACATTATAGAATAAGCCGCAAGGATGCTCACACCAATTGATAAAACCGAGTTTATGCTTTTAAGAAGTCCACCACTGTTGCTTATGCCAAAAATATCGTTTATGATCGCACCTATCCACACTGCAAGTTTTACTGCAAGAAGCGTAAGCAAAGGTTTCGCAACTATCACAGACATTATTATAACGCCTATCACACCAATGCTTGTTCTTATTACGCCTATACTTCCCTTTACCGCTGAATAAGCTTCAGAGACCGAACCGCCTATGACAGGTATAAAGCTTGAAGCCGCAAATTTAACGGCTCTTGCGGAGAGATTATCAGCCGCCGCTCCTGCAAAGCTTTGAATAGATAATAGCCCTGTAAAAAGGGTCATCACAATGCCAAGCACCCATATGACCAGCTTTTTCACCGACTCTGCAAGGCTTCCAAGGTCAAGAGATGGGTTTATTGTAGAAACAAGGGTCACTGCAAGCACTGCCGACAAAAACGGCACAAGTATCGTATCTGCCAATATACCTGCGCTTTCACATATTATCAGCATAACGCCGTAATAGCCTGCTCCTGCCGCCGCACTACCGCCTGCTGTCGCCACGCTTGAAAATATGGGTATGTAGGACATCATGAAGCTGTTCATTTGTTCCATGGAAGTCTTTACAGAATAAAGACTGTCGGTGACAGTATCGCTTATAACAAGCACTGTGGTAAGAACACATATGAGCGTGAATACCTTGTCCACTGTACCCTCAGCTGACATTGACCTTACCAACACGCAGAGCATAGTGGCGGCTGTTATTTTCCCGAGCATTATAAGAGGGCTTCGCAAAGCAGCGGTAAAGCTTTCAAATATATGCTTTATCACATCAGAAGCACTTATATTTGCGGCAGAGGACGGATCTTCCAAAGTGATGTTATTATCTTCAAGTACAGTTTTTACATCTTCATCACCCTCAAAAGAAAGTCCCTCGTTTATTTCGCTTATGAGCCTGTCATAATATTCATTGTTCTGTTCCTCACTGTCTGCATATACTCCCTGTGGTGTAAAAATGACCGCAAGGACTATGATGACAGTGGCAATTATTTTTTTCATATGTTAATCCTATATAAGCAATGCTTTTACTATTTCTACAAATGCTTTGAAAAGCGGCAGCGATACCGAAAGCATTGCAAGCTTTCCTGCCAAAGTGACCTGTGACGCAAGTGTGTTTTCTCCGCAGTCCTTACAATAATCAGATGCAAGCTGTACGATATAGCATATGCCAAGTGACTTGAACAGTATGGTAAGATACATATTGTCGATTCCTGACAGAGTGAAAAGGTCCTCAAATACAGAGATAAGGTCTTTCACAAATGCCACCGAATGAAAAAGCACCAGTGACGCCGCCGCAAGCAAAGCCGCATATTTTATTTCACGGCTGTCTTTCTCAATGGCTTTGCACACTATGGTTGAGAAAATACAAAAGCACGCTATTGTAAATATTTTCATTAATACAATCCAAACACTTCTTTTATCGTTTCAAATAGATTTCCGATCTGCCTTACTATCATAAGCAGAACGACAATAAGCCCTGCAAGAGTTGTCATCATTGCCTGCTCGTCACGCTCCGCTCGTTTCAGCAAGAGATTTAACACGGCAACGATAATTCCTATGGCAGCGATTTTGAAAATAAGATCTATGTCCATAAAATTTTGTTCCCTTCATTATGGTTATCCTTTGCTATGGCTATATTAGCAGAATAGCGATAAAAGCCCCGCTGAGAACGCCCAAAGCCCTGCATAGCCGCACCTGTGAGGTGAAATTCTCTGAAAGTCTGCTTATCTGCTCGTCAAGTGCGGCAAGGCTCATGGAAATGTATGCAAGCTGTCCATTTGTGTCTGTTGTGCCGAGTTTTTCAAAAAAATCTATGGCGGTCTGCCTGATTTCATTGTCAAAAAGCTTTGACTTATATATATCCTCGGTTATTCTTCTGCGGACATCAGGCGAAGAGGTATCTTGCGGCAAAAATGTAAAGTCAGAATAATCCTTCTGCAAGCTAAGCTTTAAGATAATTTCCCCGAAAGTCATTCCACCCTCAACCATTGCCCTTGTTTCAAATATCAACCGTCTGAGAAGCTTGAGATATTTCATTTGCCGTATCTTGTCCAACGCCATTGCACAGCCCATTTGTGTGCAGGCGGATATGATCAGCACACAGCCTATTAGCTTTATCATTTCATGCTCCTGTTTTTGTAAATGATACCAGTCTGCCACACATTGTTCCTGTGCCTAGTACTGCAAGTGCGTCGAAAGCCTTGTCTTTTATGAGTTTTGAGATATAACGCCGCTTTTTAAGCTCATCAAGGCTTGAAGCATGGCATGAAGCAATAAGCTTCACTCCTGAGTTGAGCGCATACTGCAAAGCTTCGTTGTCCTCAGAAGAACCTATCTCGTCGCATATGAGTATTTGCGGTGACATGACCTTGACAGCCGTCATTATGCCCTCATATTTGTTGTAGGAATTGAACACGTCCGTCATTGCACCTATAAGATTTTGCGGCTCACCTGCCACTGTTGCGGCAAACTCGTTTCGCTCGTCTATAAGCGCAACACGCCAGCGTTCGCCAAGCTTTCTTGCAAGATCACGAAGCACTGTAGTTTTTCCTCCCGAGGGCGGTGAAGCTATAAGCAGGCTCATTGGTTTGTCAGAAAAGCATTTTGCATATATCTCGTCTGAACTGCCTATCATTTCACGAGCTATCCTTATATTAAGAGAAGATATATTTTTTACCGACTCCACGGCATAACTCCTTGCAGGATCAAGAACGGCAGTTCCGCAGAAGCCTACTCTGCACCCTCCTGAAACCGTTATGTAACCTCTTGCTATCTCACGGTGAAAGCTGTGAAGAGAATTCTGAAATGCTCGCTGATAGATAGTTTCAATATCATCTGTGGTAACTTGAACGCTATCCCCGATATTGTTCATTAGTCTGCCGTTATCATTAACGAAATACTCTTTCGAGAATATGGTAACAGACAGCCGTCTACCTCTGCGAAGCCTTATTTCCTGTATCCTGTCACGCTCTATTTCTGGCACTGACATAATTGCTCCCCTTATGCGAGGGGTGAGCAGTTCGTAAACGTATTTTATCTTGCTGACTTCTCTTATCATTTTTTCACGCTCCTTTTGACTTGTCCTATGAAATAACTATGCTGTGAGCCTGCATTTTAGTACAAGATATTTGTATTCTCCTACATACGCAGATATCCATTATTGTATTTAATTATCACGCAAAATGCTTGAAATACTGTTGTATTTGTGATATAATGTTAATGCAATATGCACAAATATTGTGAAGATAAAAGAAATATACAAAACAAAGGAGAAAATTATGAACAACAGCTTAACTGAAGAACAGGTAAAAGTACTGAATATGTCACAAAGCGTGATAAATGAGGTAAGAAAGGTCATTATCGGCAAAGACGAGATAATCATAAAAGTCCTGCTGTCCATACTTGCAGGCGGTCATATCCTTATTGAGGATATTCCAGGAGTAGGAAAGACCACTCTTGCCGTGGCTCTTTCAAAGGCGCTTTCACTTGACTATAAAAGACTACAATTCACCCCCGATGTTTTGCCAACAGACGTGACAGGTTTTACCATACTAAATAAAGAAACACACAAGTTTGAATATAAGCAGGGTGCAGCACTCACAAATCTTTTTCTTGCAGACGAGATAAACAGAACCTCAAGTAAGACGCAGTCTGCGCTTCTTGAAGTAATGGAGGAGGGCAAGGTAACTGTAGACGGTATAACACATAAAATGCCTGACCCTTATATCGTTATCGCAACGCAAAACCCGGTTGGCTCTATAGGCACGCAAATGCTCCCTGAGTCGCAAATGGACAGATTTATCGTAAGGCTCACAATGGGTTATCCTAATCTTGAAAGCGAAGTCGCAATGCTAAAATCCAAGCAAAATCTCGTGCCTGTGGATAATGTAAGGCCTGTGGTGTCTGCGGAGGATATCCTTCAGGCAAGAAAAGTTGTGGAAAATATTTATGTTTCAGATCAGGTTTTCCAGTATATCGTTATGCTTGCAAATGCAACCAGAAACAATGAATATATAAAGTTAGGTCTTTCACCTAGAGGAACTATCGCACTACTCAGAATGACAAAGGCGACAGCGCTTCTTAAGGGCAGAGATTATGTTATCCCCGATGATGTTATATACAGCTTCAAGGACGTTGTTCTTCACAGACTTGTGTTCAGCTCAAAGGCAAAGATAAACGGCTTCACAGGAGAACAGATACTCAAAGGAGTTATTTCCTCAGTTCAGGTTCCTAGAGTTAGCAAATAATGGAGGAGCAAATGCTGATTTTATATATAATATTATTTATCGCCTCTATCTTTTTCTATATATTATATGTGGGTAGCTTCTCTTTTTATCTCTTTGCATTTTTACTTGTTATGCCTATTATCTTATTCGTTATGCTCAAAAAAATGTCAAAGAAAATAAGCGTTGGTTTTGTGAACACTCAGAAAAGCGCAGGCAGATCGTCAAAGATACCTGTTGTGCTGAGACTGCAAAACCGCTCAAAGTTGCCTGTTGCCAATATGATTATAGAGATAGAATATTACAACACACTTGACGGCGACAAAAATACAATGAAGATAAACACTCCCCTTTATCCTGATGATGTTCAGTATCTTACTTTGCACGTTTCTGCAAAGCATTATGGCACAGTGAGAATGAACATAAAACGCTGTCGCATTGTGGATATGCTGAAGCTTTTCAAGATAAGAGTAAGCACCGATGCTGCTTCCAAACTTTTTGGTGAGAGCACTTTCACTATTGTGCCTGATTATATCCCTATCGAAAACAACATTGCCAATTATGCTGAAATGGGTCTTGAAACCGATGATTATTCCAAGACATCAAAGGGCGATGATCCCTCTGAGATTTTTGATATACACGAATATCATGATGGTGACAAAATAAACAGGATACACTGGAAGCTTACTGCAAAGCAGGATAAGACCATGGTCAAGGATTACTCTCTGCCAATATCAAACTCTATCGTGCTTATGGCAGATCTCCACCTTGATACAAATACAGACGATTATATGCTCGTATATGATACTCTTGTAGAGGCTATAGCGTCTATATCCTATTATCTCATAGAAAATGACACACCTCATAAGGTAGTGTGGTATGATAAAAAGAAAGATTTGAGTGAAGTAGTAAATGTTACAGACGAAGAAAGTGCAAGGCTGCTTATAAGTCTGCTGTTGCAGGCTTCTGTTTATGATGAGCCTGACCTGTCTGTGATAAATTACATCAATGAACCTGAGAGATATAAATGCGGTCACTTGATGTATTTTTCTCCCGCATATAACAGCAATCTCAGCGGCGTTATGAACGATAACGATCTGGCGTTCCGCTATTCCTATATGCTTATCACAAATAAAAAGAAAGACGACGTTATAAACGATGAGTTTGCAGAGGTCGTGAACGTTACTGCAAAACACGTTGCCGAAAGCATACAGGAAATATGTCTATAAAGGTGACAACATGAAAAATAAAAGAATAAAAAGCAAAAACAAAGATATAGGATTTATCAGCAGCAATGGTATCTGCATTGACGGAGATATCCTTATGAATTGTGAGCGTGAGCATAATTCAGGCTCATTTCTATGGTTTCAGATACTTCTGACCTTTGTGGCGACCATATGCACAGCGTTTATGGCAGTATCATTCCTTGATATGGAAATATACAAGACCACGATCATATATTACTCCGCCATGCTTTCACTTGTGTTTGGTCTGATGAAATCGTCACACAAGATAATTAAGTTTTCTGCACTAGGTGTGATGATACTTCATGTAATTTACCTTGTGAGCAGGATATCTACAATAAAATACGGCTTGTTCGTTGTTATAGACAGATATCTTTCAAGGGCAAATCAACCTAACTCAACTCTTGGTGTTCAGCTTAGTGGGATTTCTACTATCGACTACCCATATCTTGCATCAAATTTTTTCGTATTTTTTATAACTCTTGTTTGCCTTGGTGCGGCAGCAGCCTGCCTTTATAGGATAGATTTTCCACTGCTGTTCATCATTACATTTCCTGTTTTCGAGCTTGGAATGTATTGGGGCTGGGAGCCGTCAATGTGGACTGTTATTGGTCTGTTTGTATGCTGGGTGACAGTGCTTGCACTGCACATAATAAACCACACAACTAACAAGGCAGGAAGAAAAAACACCTTTGCGGTGCATGAGCGAAAACGCACGTTTTATTTTACATCTGAAAAGCAAAAAGCTTGTTTCTATAACGTATTCATGAAATTCACGGCTATTTTAAGCTCGTTGGTACTTGTAGTTATAATGCTTTTCTCAGCAATAACAGGCTTTACACGTCCTGAGTCATTTGCAAAATACAGACATGATATTTCTACAGCAGTGTCAAATTTCTCTCTCACTGACCTGAGGAATGCTTTTTCAGATTATGACGGTGGATTTGATCTGTTTGGTATAAAAACAGTTGGTGGCACAAACGGAGGCGTTCTTGGCAAGACAGCAGGCATTAGCTTCAACGGCTCAACAGCACTAAAAGTGGTCACTCCAAAATTCTCTAATACACTATATCTCCGTGGATATGTAGCAGGCGTTTATAACGACAATAGCTGGACTCCTGTTGACGTGAATGGCAATGAAGACACCTTCTCTGATGATTTTGAGCAAGGCAAGATATGGGTGCAGGATCTGGATTATGACCTTATCCAACGCAAATACGCGGATCTGACCCCTGCTCAGATTTCTGTATCTGTTCTCGGCGCAAGCAAGAAATTTGTGTATGCGCCATACGCTTCTCTATATTCAAGTGATGGAAATACAGACGATAAAAAAATGCGTCCTACCACTGAGTCATATGTCAAATTAAGTTCAACAAAGTATTCTCTTTACTATTTTGACCCCTCTCTTATAGAAGAAAGGCTTGAAGCCCTCCCTGAGGCTATAGCCACAGAAGTGCCTGCATTGTCTGTTAATAAGGACAGAGGTGTTGACGCTTACTCAGAGTTTGTTCACCAGAAATATATGGACGTTTCAAAGTCAGATGAGCTTGATAAGGCATATAAAGAGATACTTAGTGAATATCTTGGCGTGGATATTTACCACAAGGGTGATTGGACTTATGAAGAAATAAGCACTGCAATAAAAAACTATTTCTCTGATAACTTCACTTATACCCTTGAACCGGGTGTTACTCCAAAAGGTGAAGATTTCATAGATTATTTTTTAGGTACACAAAAGGAGGGCTATTGTTCATATTTCGCAACGGCGGGTGCAGAGCTTTTAAGAATGTTTGGCTATCCGTCAAGATATGTAGAGGGATATGTGGTGCTTAATTCACAGCTCGGTGAGCCTGAAGATGATTCAACATATGAGGTCAGTGTAAAGGACAAATGTGCGCACGCATGGGCTGAGGTATTTATAGACAATGCAGGTTGGTATCCTGCAGAATTCACACCAGGCTATGATAATGATAATCCTAATCTCACACAACAAGAGAAAGACCCTAAGGAAGTTACAACAACTAAAAGCACAGAAAGCAAGCCTACGACTACCACACAAAATGGCGGTCAGGGTGGCACAACTTCAGTGGTTACTAAAAAGCCTGCAAACAGTTCAAAAGCTTCAACAACAAAGAAAACAAATTCTGCAAGCAACGGACATGGTGCCGGAGTGATGTCAGGCGCTGGAAAAACTTCAGTTTCATCAAGAATAACAGAAAACAACAGCGACCATGGCTCATTTGTAGGAATTTTCATCACTCTGGGCGGACTTCTGCTTATAGCCTTCGGTGTTGTAGTCCATAGAGATGTAAAAGTAAAAAAAATGCGTTCGGAACTAAGTAATGGGGACAATAGATCACGCACTGTGGCGGTATACCGCTATATGCTCAAATATTTAAAGCTTATAGGCATTGCCGACAGCAGAAATATTACAGACTTACAGCTTTGTGACAGGTTAACAGAAAAATGCCAGGAAATGCAAATCAATGATTTCTCTCATATGATAAAATATATCGGAGAACTTGCAGTCAAAGCGGAAATGAGCAACTCAGTGATATCTGATGGGGAACTCGAAACCGCACTTTCTTATTTTGAAATCGTAAAGGACAAGATCGTCCTGCCAAAGCTTTCGGGTGCTAAGCTTCTTAATGCAAAATTTGTTTACTGTCTATATTAGAGGGAAAAAGCCACGCTCGGTGTGGCTTTTTTAACCTCAATGATATTACCAAAAAGCTGATCTGTGATTTTTTTATATGAAATATATGTTTAATGCAAATATGGATATGATATTATCAGTAGGATAACTTTTTGAATATTTTAGAAAGGAATGATCGGATTGCGAAAAATAAAAAATACAATAATATTTATTGTTACAGTTGCTATACTTACAATGTTCTGCTCTTGCTGTAAACGCTCTGAGATAAAACTGGGATCCGGCAACGAAGGTGGTATATATTATAAATTTGCTGACACTCTCAGTGATATTGATGAAAACATCACAAATATAAGAACGGCTGGTTCTCAGGCTAACATGAGGCTTTTAAAGGACGGCTTTATCAACATGGGAATAGTCCAAAGCGATGTCCTGTCTGAAGCAGTGAATGGCACAGGAGATTTTAATGGTAACAAAATAAACAACGTCCGTGCAGTTGCGGCTCTTTACATGGAGTCTTTTCAGATAATCGTTCCGGCTGACTCAGATATTCAAACTCCTGCTGATCTGAAAGGAAAAAAGGTCTCTGTGGGCGAAGAAGATTCTGGCGTAGCAAAAAATGCTGAGTACATTTTAAACTCTGTAAGTCTTGACTATAACATGATAGATGTGTGCAACATGAACTATCAGAAGTCTGCTGAGGCACTTAAAAGCGGCTCTATTGATGCATTTTTCGTGGTACTTGGTGCTCCATGTGATGTTATAACACAGCTTTCTGAGGAAATGGATATAAGAATATTGCCTCTTGATGACAGAACGATATCATATATGACGAATCTTTATGACGGATACTATGAAACTGTAATAAAGGCAGGAACTTATAAAGGCATTGACGATGACGTCAAGACTGTCGGCGTAAAGGCTGTTCTTGTGGCAAGCCAAAAGATGGACAGCGACACTGTAGCAGATATCACGAAAATGCTTTTTGAGGAAAATGACCAGATAAAGGAAAGAATCTCATTTGCGAATAATGACACAAAATTTGCGACAGATAATATCCCGTGTGCTTTTCATAAAGGCGCAGTGGAATATTATAACAGCATTGGAACTGCTATAACAGAGGAGGATCAAATTTGAAAACAATAAATGTGGATATGTATCAAACTCTTGCGGTGGCAGTAGGAGTCTTGTATTTAGGGGGATTTCTCAAAAAGAAAGTCAGATTTCTTGAAACCTTCTGTATTCCCTCTCCTGTCATCGGCGGAATTATTTTTGCTATCATATCATGTATTCTTCACGTCGCAGGAATAGTCGAATTTCAGTTTGATGAAACGCTAAAAACGGTTTGCATGGTCATGTTCTTCACTTCTGTTGGCTTTCAGGCAAACATTAAAGTTTTGAAAGCAGGAGGTAAAAGTCTTATTATATTTTTATTATGCCTGATAGTGCTGATATTTGCGCAGAATGCGGTTGCCGTAGGACTTTCAAAGCTATTGGGAGTAAGCTCGCTGGTAGGTATGTGTACAGGATCTATCCCTATGGTAGGCGGTCACGGAACGTCAGGTGCTTTTGGCACAGTGCTTGAGGACCTTGGTCAGCAAGGAGCAACAAGCCTCTGCACAGCAGCGGCTACTTTTGGATTGATTATAGGCTCTGTAATGGGCGGACCTATCGGCAGAAAGCTTATACTAAAACACGATCTGCTGAAAACTGTTATTCCTGAGGACGACTCTATACTTGTCGAGGACGAACAAAAACATCACCGTTCTGTAAGCATGTATGCACCTGCAGCTTATCAGCTTGCGATAGCAATGGGAATAGGCACGTTTGTATCATGGGTGCTTTCATATTCAGGCATGACTTTTCCTGTGTATATCGGATCAATGATCGTTGCAGCGTTTATGAGAAATATCGGTGAATACAGCGGCAAAATACACATACACATGGGTGAAATAAATGATATCGGTGGTATTTGTCTTTCACTTTTTCTCGGAATAGCCATGATAACATTGAAACTCTGGCAGCTTGCCGAGCTTGCATTGCCTATGATAATCATGCTTGTTGCACAGGTGCTTCTCATGGCAATGTTCTCATACTTTATCGTATATAATATAATGGGCAGAAACTATGATGCGGCAGTGCTTGCGGCAGGAACTTGCGGCTTCGGAATGGGTGCAACGCCAAACGCTATGGCTAATATGCAGGCTTTAACAGCAAAATTTGCCCCTTCAATAAAGGCTTATATGCTTGTTCCTATTGTTGGAAGTATGTTTGCCGATTTTATAAACAGCCTTGTTATAACAGGATTTATCAACTTTATTAATTAACGGAGGAAAAGAATATGAACAAAAAGAACAAACATCTTGACTGTTATACAGATAACCTTGCTTTTCCAGAAGTTCACGTTGAAGATGTAAAAACTGAGAATGATGAAAACGAAAATAATAGCGAATCAGGCGTAATATTCGACAACTTAGCAATACCTGAAATAAAAATAAAGCCCAAGAAAAGGAAAAGATAACAAAAAAACGATTTTCTGTTTATTTTCAGAAAATCGTTTTTTTATTTCATATTGGAGATGTATTCTCTTATCTCTTTTTCCACACGGATAACGTCCTCGTGAAGCTCCTGAGCTGACATTCTGAAAGCACCGCTGCCCATGATTATGACCTGCTCCATGCCGTCAGATGTGGCGACCCTTACCTTATGCTCTCGGCTGAGCTTGTGAGCAGTGCGTTCGATATAAGTGTCAGCCGTTTCGGCTTCTTTGGTGTAAACTATACTGATATTGTGGTAATTTTCCACTACACGCTCCTGCTCTTTGACCTTGTATGCGTCAAAGACGAGTATCAGCTCACATTGCTTGTATCCCTGATAGTTGCAAAGCCTGTTTACAAGCATACTTCGTGCAAGGTCAAGGCTCTCGTTGGCAGCCTTTTTCAGCTCGTCCCAAGAGAAAATTATGTTATAGCCGTCAACCAGCAAATATTCCACGCCTGAGTATATCTGCTTCGGCTTTGACGCTGACTTTACAGATTTTTCAGGTCTGCGCATCGCATAGTACTTATCACGTTCTATCTTTCCGTAAGTGCGCTCAAATATCTCCATAAGCTCCTTATCGCTTGCTGCACGTCTTACAAAATCTTCGGCACGAGCGTATGTCTGTGACTGAGAAACCTGCCTGCGTTTGTCCTCTGGAGGTATGTGAAGCTTATCAGGAACTTCGTTCCATTTGACATTGTAACCTGCGCCATGAGAGCAAAATACAGAATCTGCCGTATTTTCAAGATCTCTGTCAGGATCGTAGCCATATTCTTCAAGCACAACTTCTGTATTATGACATTCACGGTAACCGTCAGAAGTGCATATCAGCTTTCCAACGCCCTTGGTGTAGCTTATGACCTGCGACTGATAGCCTCGCATTTCCGCCACCGGTGCACTTCCCTTTATAACGGAAAATTCGCCCGATACCTCCGGCTGTGAGAAAACTCCGCCCATGTTCTGTATATCTGTTATAGCACGTCCCACGTTCTGCTGTGGAACTTCAAGTGTGAAGCTGTAATAAGGCTCAAGAAGAACGGACTTTGCGTTTCTAAGTCCCTGTCTGACGGCACGATATGTTGCTTGACGGAAGTCGCCGCCCTCTGTGTGTTTAAGGTGCGCTCTTCCCGAAACGAGCGTTATTTTCATATCTGTAATAGGAGAGCCTGTGAGAACGCCAAGATACTTTTTCTCCTGCAAATGGGTAAGAATAAGTCTTTGCCAGTTTTTGTCCAGCGTATCTTCACTGCATTCGGTTGCAAAACGCAGACCCTTGCCACGCTCCAGTGGCTCAAGCTTTAAATGCACCTCTGCATAATGCCTGAGTGGCTCATAGTGACCATAGCCGTAGACCGTTTTATCAATAGTTTCTTTGTATGCAATGCTTCCCTCGCCAAAATCAATGTCAATATCAAAACGCCGCTTGAAAATGCTTTTCAGTATTTCAAGCTGCACCTCACCCATTATACTGACATGAATCTCGCCAAGCTGTTCATTCCAATCGACGTGAAGCTGTGGATCTTCATTTTCAAGCACACGGAAATACGACAGCAGAGTGTGCATATCCAAATCACACACAGGCTCGACACGATAGGTAAGAACAGGCTCCAGCAGTGGTTTTGCAGAATCCTGCTCAAAACCAAAACCCTGCCCTGCATAAGTTTTAGTCAACCCTTCAACAGCGCAAACAACGCCAGTTTCAGCGTTATCCGCATTACGATATTTTGCCCCTGAATATATTCTTATCCTGCTGACCTTTTCTGAGAAGCTTTCACCGTCAGCCGATGTGTAATCTACTAGATCTCTAACCTTAAGACAGCCACCTGTTATCTTCATAAAAGTCAGGCGTGAGCCACCGTCCTCTGAAATTTTATACACTTTTGCACCAAAAGTACCGCTGTCATATACACACGGTGCAAGCTCTGCAAGGGCGTTCATAAATTTTTCTATGCCCTGTGATTTTAAAGCTGAGCCGAAAAAGCATGGAAATACTTTTCTATGAGCCACGGAATCTGACAGTATCTTGTCAGACATTGATCCCGTTTCAAGAAACTCATTCATAATATTTTCATCAAAAAGGGCGCAATCCTCTGCGACTTCGGACTTCATACGGCAGAAATCCACAAATCCACTGCCGAGACGACCCTCTAGGCTGTTCATAACAAAAGTCTTATCAGCACCGTCCAAGTCCATTTTGTTCACAAAAACAAAGGCTGGGACGTTATAACGCTTTAACAGCCTCCAAAGAGTTTGGGTATGGCTCTGCACACCGTCTGTGCCACTTATAACAAGCACAGCAAGATCAAGCACCTGTAATGCACGCTCAGTTTCCGCTGAGAAATCGACATGACCAGGTGTGTCAAGCAAGGTGAAAGATGTGTTTTTATATTCAAATTCTGCGGGTTTTGAGAAAACAGTTATACCTCTGTATTTTTCAATCATATCCGTGTCAAGAAAAGCGTCACCGTGGTCTACACGTCCGACCTTTCTTATTTTGCCAGACAAATAAAGCATTGCTTCCGAAAGCGTTGTCTTGCCTGAGTCGACGTGGGCAATTATGCCTATTACTGTTTTTTTCATATTTTCTTCCTATTTGCTAAATTTCAATGTACTCCATTTCATTCTTCATTTGCACAAATCCAAACTTTTCATATAAAGACATGCCCATTTCTGCGATATAAAGGGTTCGTATATATGCTTTCTTCATGCTATCTAATTATAAATCATTTTCAAGAAAGTTTTGTATTTTATCATTAAGAAACATCAGAACATCCTTATGATCAGACAAAATGTCCGTTTCAAATCTTTCCTTATTTAGAAAGTATTCAACCATAATTCTATTATCATCCTGATACGATTCTAATAAACTTTCTATCGACAAGGGATAAACTCCTGTTGCACAAAAGCGTTCTTGTCTTAATGCAAACATGAGCGGCTTCAAAATATATGTCGAAATTTTTTGGTGCGTAAGTAATTCTTTTGGCTCATCTACACATATATAATGGCGAACACTCATTAAAATATTTGCTAAATTTTTCTTATAGGATAACTGTATCTTTTCATTTATATTTTCGATTTTCACCAATTGCTCACCATACAATAAAACACTATTTAGTTCAGCAATTGCATATTCTGACCAATCTTCAAATATTTTGCTTTTATATTCGTCTACGGATAAGCATTGAGTATTTATCTCCAACAAATCATAAGGGATAGATGTGTTTCTTGCACAATGCCCAACATTTTCTAAGACATATTGATTTATTGTACTAAAGATACAAAACACGTCTAAATCAGAATTATCATTTGCATCTCCTCTCGCATAACTTCCAGTCAAATAAACCATTAATAAGTATTCACCTAATCTATTTTTTAAGGCTGACACAAATTCACTCAATACTTTCTCATAATCATGATTTACTTTATTTGCTGGTATCACTCTTCTCATAAACAAGTTCCTTCATTATTTAGTCTGTTACTTCCGGGTCTCCAATTTCTTCATTTCCTAAATAAACTTTATACGCTTTTCCTTCATACAAATTCATGATCTGTCGGCGTAATTTTGAAGGATATAATGGTGTTGTATTTAATGTTTTAATATCTAACCAATCATATCCAACTTGATTTGTATCACTTTGCAAGACGGCATTTTCAAGTTTTCCAATATACTCACATAAAAACACCAAATCTACACGATGAAATTTTTCTCCATGTAAACCCTCTATAACAAACGCTAAATCTTTCACAACTACCCGCAATCCCATTTCTTCTGCCACTTCTCTACAAACTGCTTCAGGAAGAAGTTCCTCCACATCTTGTCCGCCGCCGGGCATAATATACCATTCTTCTTTTCCGTCACTTATTTTGATTGCCAACATCTTATCATCTTTAATAATTAATGCTTTTGCTGCATTTCTTACAGTTCTATCCATAATATCTCCAACGTTACTTGTATCGCTGTGGAACTGTTGTCACCACAAACATATTATCCTATACGCTAAACTGCCATGCCCTATAAAAAGCGGCATGTTTAACCAATGTGTGTAAACCACACCGCTAAGCTAACTGTCCTGATTTACTGCGCTTTCCTTGTTATCAATACCACACACTCCACGTGGCTCGGTTGTTCAACGAAAAACATACTCAACCCCTATTGTACGAGGAAATGGTGGAACGCACCTTTTCCCTTAAAATCTAGTGGTTCGAGCCTGTGATAACCTTGAATTGCCCTATAATTTGTATAGGCAAACAAGGTAAAGTTCTGTTCCTTAAACTTCATTTTTAATGTCATCCCTACAAACTGGAATTTAACTAATGGATGCCATTTTATCAGTCGGCCATGATCTCCTAAGAGCCACATAGGAGATTAAAAAGTTTGCAAGCCAGCCAACTGGTATCGCAATCCAGACAAAGGCAATGCCGAAACGTGGTGCACAGATCAGGGCAACGGACAGACGAATCGCAAGATTCACTATATTTGCAACGAGGAACGGACGCATAATTCCGATACCGCGAAGAACTCCATCGGTTGCCATCTTGATACCCATGAAGATGAAAAAGTAACCAAGCCACCTCATATAATCACCAGACACCTGATAGGCCAATGCCGTTCCGTCTTTTCCTAAGAACAGAGAGGAGATCTGCGTATGCAGCGCTTCAATGGTCACAAACGCAATGACCGCAAAGCACAGATCCAGCACCAGTGCAACATGGTAGCCTTTTTTGATACGATCAATTTTCTTTGCACCAAGATTTTGGGAAACATACGGCGAAACCGCATTGCCGATGGATACAAAGATCAATGAAAAAACATTTTCCACCCTCATCGTTGCTGCATACCCGGCGAGTGCCTGTGTACCGAAAGGATTTACCACTGCCTGCACGATCATCATACCGATAGACACTGTGGACTGCTGCAAAACCGATGGTACCGCAATGCGAAGCATGGAATACAGCTCCTGCCGGTCGAACCTGCTAAAGGAGCTCTTGTATTGCCGCATCCGAGACAGAAAGATCAAAAGCGAAAACACAGCTGAAATTCCCTGTGCAATCAGGGTTGCAATAGCCGCACCGAACACGTCGAGACCTAGCCCGGCCACCATCCAAAGATCCATTAAAATATTCAGGATGGACGAAAAAATCAGCAGTCCTAGCGGAATTTTGGATTCGCCGATTGAGGTGAACATGGTAGAAAGAATGTTATACATAAACAGAAACGGAAAGCCCACAAAATAGACCCGCAGATACAGTACTGCATCATCCAGTATGTCGGCAGGGGTTTGCAGTCCACTCATCAACGAGTTGGCGAAGAAAAAGCCAAAAACACCAAGGACTATACTTAGAAGCAAAAAGCTAATCAAGGAGGTTGACACGATTGTTTTCATTTTGCCATACTCCCTGGCTCCGAAATAACGGCTCACAAGCACACCGGCTCCGACACCGGCTCCCAGTGCCACACAAATGAACACATTGGTCAATGCTGCACATGCACCGACAGCTGCAAGTGCGGAAGAACCAACAAACTGGCCGACAATAACAGAGTCGGCCATATTGTATATTTGCTGAAAGAAACTTCCAAGAATCATTGGCATTGCAAAAACCGTCAACGCTCTGATGGGTGTATCGGTTATCAAATACTCATCTTTCGACATTATCATATTCCTCCATGGTATCTTGTATCGTGATATCCCATTCACTTACCTTCTCAAATTCCGATTTGTCAATTTCGTTAAATATGAATTTTATCTTTCTCCAGTGGATACAGATATGTAATCGGATTCTGTGCCGACTGATTCAACTTCAATCCGGCTATCGACTTTCCAATGTAGAACGATTCATTCTCATCCAACGGAAATTCCTGCTCATATCTTTCATCCACAAAAAAATAATCTATTTTCAGTTTTCGGTGTAAGAACAATATCCTGTCTTGGAAGTCTGTCATTTGCCTCTTTACATACAAACCACTCTGATGGCTTATATACGGCAACAATCAAAGAGTTGTAAACACCGAAAACATACTCAACCCCTATTGTACAAGAAAATGGTGGAACGCACCTTTTCCCTTAAAATCTAGTGGTTCGAGCCTGTGATAACCTTGAATTGCTCTATAATTTGTATAGGCAAACAGGGTAAAGTTCTGTTCCTTAAACTTCATTTTTCATGTCATCCCTACAAACTGGAATTTAAGTTTTTCGTCTATTCCTTATTGAATAGATAATTGTTATAGTTAATGTACACAAAATTAAAATATGTAAAATGGTATGATATACATCAGGTATGTATTTGCCTTCTACATCAATCCAGTGAATTGTTTCTGAGAAATATTTAATTTTACCATCTAAGGATCCCATAAATCCACTGTTAAAAATAGTATACCACTCGTGACACATAAGTTGTATAACAAGCCACATTGACATCAACCCGATAGCAATATATTTTCCAATATTTTCTTTTACAAGAAACAGTATTATTGTAATCAAATAAATCAAAAAGAATATACCATCTTCTTTATATGACCTTGTAACTAAACATTTGTTTCCAAAATACAAACCTGTCATATCAAGAAAAAACCATAATAATAATGCAATCTGTGCAACAATACATTATCTTTTCCTCATTTACACAACCTCTTCAAATTCCGATTTGTCAATTTCATTAAATATGAATTTTATCTTTCTCCAGTGGATACAGATATGTAATCGGATTCTGTGCCGACTGATTCAATTTCAATCTGGCTATCGACTTCCCAATGTAGAACGATTCATTCTCATCCAACGGAAATCCCTGCTCATATCTTTCATTCACAAAAAAATAATCTATTTTCAGTTTTCGGTGTAAGAACAATATCCTGTCCTGAAAGTTTTACTACCATATAAAATTACACTACTCTCAAACCTCAAATTTAAGATAATGACACTACTCATCAGTGCATTTTATATTAGGCAGTAATTATATTATAGCATACAAATATAAAAAGTCAACAAAATTCAGATAACGCACATATCCTTTGATAGTGTAGAATTGGTTTACAAGAATGGTGACTCTGGTCAACAGTATCTTTCTATCGTCTATGTGAATGGTATCAGAAAGCAGTGGCTCTTTTATCCTGATTACATCATTAAGACTACTGACGAAAATGTTTGGATTATCGAAACTAAAGGTGGTATGCAGGCTGGTCACACCAAAAATATTGACCGTCAGGTCGAAAATAAGTTTAATGCATTTAAGGGATACGCCAAGAAGTACAACCTTCATTGGGGCTTTGTGCGTAACATTGATGAGGAATTGTACATAAATAATACAATCTACACTGAAGATATGTCAGGAGATAATTGGATTTCACCGGATGATGTGCTAAAATAAATTCTCAGCCTTGAATAATTGAATTGAATTAAAAATGAGCTGCTGCACATAATGCAATAGCTCATTTTCGTATATTCCAAATCAACCTAATTGTTCTACAAATCTTGCAAATGCTTCTTTTCCTTGTTTATCTCTCTTAAATACTCCGGCATCTTCAAGTACCTGTTCAAAAACTCTGCCGACTTCATAACGAATAATCTCCATTGCATTATCAGCGTTAAAATCAGAATATTTTTTTAGAATTTCACTTGCCCAAATTGCATGAGATGCAATTTTATCATCTGTAGCAATCTCTTTGCCGGACAGCATTGCATCTTTTAAAAGTGTCAGTTCATCTGCTAAACGCGCCGGAAGAACAGCAAGTCCCATCACTTCAATCAATCCGATGTTTTCTTTTTTGATATGATGTAAGGTAGGATTCGGATGGAACACACCTAACGGTCTTTCTTTCGTTGTAATATTGTTTCTCAATACCAAGTCGCATTCAAATCCAGAAGAAGTTGCTCTTGCAATTGGAGTAATTGTATTATGCAGAATTCCGTCTGTTTCTGCAAAAATTCCAACCACTTCATCCGTATATGTTCTCCATTTTGATAAAATATCAGCATATGCAGCTGCCAAAGCCGTCCTGTTTTTTGAAGAAAGACGTATCACAGACATCGGCCATTTTACAATGCCGGCACTAACATTCATATAATTTTTCAAAAGAAATGTTCTTTCAATCGGTGCTTTTGCCATTGCAAAATTATAATTGCCGCCTTGAAAGTGTTCATGCGTTAGAATGGAGCCGCCTACAATAGGAAGGTCTGCATTTGAACCGATAAAATAGTGTGGAAATTGCTCAACAAAATCAAACAGTTTATTGAATACCTGTGCATTGATTGTCATAGGAATATGCTGTTTATTAAAGACGATGCAGTGTTCATTATAATATCCATAAGGAGAATACTGCATGAACCAATCTTGGCTGTTGATATTCAACTTTACCGGACGAAGATTTTGTCTTGCAGGGTGTGTCTGGTGACCTGCGAATCCCATATTTTCAACACAAAGCTGACATTGAGGATAGGCTGATTTTTTTTGCAATTTAGCAGCAGCAATATCACGAGGATCTTTCTCTGGCTTAGAACGGTTTATAGTAATGTCAAGTGTTCCATATTCTGATTCATATGTCCACTTTAAATCTTTCGCAATTCTTTCAGCACGAACATAGTTCAGGCTTTTACTAAAAGCATAATACCATTCTGTAGCTGCTGATGGCGAAGCAGAATATTTTCTTTGAAATGTGGCATTAACTTCTCTCGGCATAGGTGTGAAAACACCCATAACTCTTGTATCGAATAGATCACGTTGTACAGAAGTGTCTTCAATGATTCCTGCCTTTACTGCATAGTCGATCAGGGGTTCAAGAAGTTCTTCAATATTTCCCGTGAGTGGTTCTTTATCATTCCAGTCAGTCAGTTTTAGTATATCCATGAGCTGATTTCTAACAACGAAAATATCGTCATTTGTAATCAAATCAGCTTCTATTGCATGACGGATTAATCCGTTTATTGCCCTGTATATCATGATAACACCTCTTTTCAAAAACCATCTGGATGATTCTTATGCCAATTCCATGCGTCAGATATAATTTCTTCAAGGCTATCGTGTACAGGATTCCAGCCAAGAATTTTTCTTGCCTTTTCACTGGAAGCCACCAGTCGTGCAGGATCTCCGGCACGCTTTGGCGTTTCAATTGCCGGAATCGGGTGCCCTGTCACTTTTCTTGCTTTATCAATTACTTCTTTTACGGAATAGCCGACACCATTTCCAAGATTGAAAATATTGCTTTCGTTTCCGTTTTTTAAGTACTTTACAGCGAGAATATGTGCCTGAGCCAAATCGGTAACATGGATGTAGTCTCTGATACAAGTTCCATCAGGAGTATCATAATCTGTTCCATAGATGGAGATACTTTCTCTCTTTCCATTTGGAACTTGAAGAATCAAAGGAATCAAATGACTTTCCGGATTATGAGCCTCGCCGATTTTACCTGATTTGTCTGCTCCGCAAGCATTGAAATAGCGGAGAGAAACGTATCTTAGACCATGAGCTTTTGAAGTCCAATAGAACATCTTCTCCATAGCAAGTTTGGTTTCACCATATGGATTGGTTGGCTGTGTTCTGTCTGTTTCAAGAATCGGAATATTTTCCGGTTCACCATAGGTGGCAGCGGTTGAGGAAAATACAATTTTATCAATATGGTGTTCAACCATGGAATCCAAAAGAATTTTTGTTCCGCAGAGATTATTGTCGTAATACTTGAGTGGATTGACAACACTTTCTCCAACAAGAGAATATGCTGCAAAATGAATCACTGCATCTATCTGTTCGTTTTCAAAAATATTATCAAGAAACGCCTTGTCATGCAAATCACCAAGATAAAATTTCGCATCTTTCGGAACAGCTTCGATGTGTCCGGTTGCAAGATTGTCCGCAATAATAACGCTTTCTCCGGTACGAATCAACTCTAAAGCTGTGTGAGAACCGATATATCCTGCACCGCCTAAAACAAGTATACTCATTATTTTTCCCTCCTATTATTTGATTTCAATACCGCCAAACGGTCTGATTGTCATAATGTAGCACGAATTTTGTCCAAATATTCTGTCCATTTCCAATCTATATGCATTGACAAGATCATTTGGTACAAATGCCTGAACAGTCCCTGCGAAACCACCTCCGTGAACTCTTACAGCACCATTGCCTTTTAATATTCGTTTCCCCGCCATAATTGCAAGTGGAATACCTTGTTCCGTTGGCTTTCTACATGAGTATAAATTTTGCAGATAGTTCATGGAGGAATCTCCCGATTCGCTTACAAGCGTGAGAAAATCCTCAAATCTGTTGTTTTTGAGAGCTTCCGTTTCTGCCTTTGCACGATAATTGTCGCCAAAAAAGTGAATTGCACGCAAGACAGCTCTGTCAGAAATCTTCTTTTTAATATCAGGGAGATTATCCCAAAATTGATTTTCATCAACTTCACGAAGAACCTTTTTGCCGAAATATTCTGCAACTTCGTCCATTTCTGTACGAACGGCAACATAATCATCTGTCAAATCAGAATGATCTCCTTTGGTGTCTGTGATGATCAATGCATAGCCGGTTTTTGAAAGGTCAAAATCAATTTTTTGGATACTTGGATTTTGAATGTTTTGAAAATCAAGAAAAACAAATCCACCAACGGAGCAAACCATCTGATCCATCAATCCGCTTTTCTTGCCAAAATAAAAGTTTTCTGCATATTGTCCGATTTTTGCGATTTCTACTGCACCGATCTGATTGTTATTGTAATAGCTGTCAATTGCCGTTGCGATCAATGTTTCAAATGCAGCAGAAGAAGAAATACCGCTTCCAGCAAGTACATTTGAAGTTGTATATATATCAAATCCGGAAATTTCTACACCTAAATCCTTAAAGCGAGCTGCAATCCCTCTGACAATTTCAGAAGAACCTTTTTCACCGATATGAACATCCAAATCGTCCAGTGAAACTGCAAATTCATCGTATCCCTCTGATTTAATTCTGATGATGTTTTCATCATGAAATGCTGCAACACCGATAACATCTAAGTCAACTGCTCCTGCAATGATACAGCCATGTTGATGATCGGTATGATTACCGCCGATTTCTGTCCTACCCGGAGCAGAATAAACGTGTATATCATTTCTATTTGGATACAGTGCTGTGAATTTCTCCACAGCACTCATATATCGTGATTTCTGACTTTCTATATCCTGTGGCTTATAAATATTTGCGAAGATATTATCAAATCCACCACAAGTAACATTGTCTTGAAAATCCTGTATTTTCATTGCTTTCCTTTCTTCTTACGATCTTAAGGGCATAATTACAAATTCCAATTTCATCGGCTGATCTGCATGGATTCTGTACTCCTCATGCACCGGTGCACCCCAGGAATCATCGCCGCCGACACCCATTTGTTTTGCAGCGATTCTGACCCATGTGTAGCGAACACTTGGAAGTTCATCCAGATGCATTGCATTTTCGAGTTCATAGGCACTGTATGGCAGTACGCTCATTTCAAACGGAGCAGATGCCTTTTGGAACGTCAGACCATGCTGCATATCATCATGGACAGAGAGCGTTCTTACACCGGTACGGTTGCCGCATTCCTGCGGATTGAGATACCCGGAAAGATTTTCTTTTGCCGTAGATTTCCACAATCCCAGTCTTGCCCCTTTGCATCGGTCGCTGTAATTTTCATCAGGGCCGAGTCCGTAATACTGAAAATTGCAAAGCTGTTTTTTCATCTTGAAGTCCAATGCAAGAACCGGCATATCGGACATTCCGCTTACTCCTGCATAATTTACACTTACGCCCAGCTTTCCGTCAAAGTGTGCGGTATAGGTTACAGTAAACTCAAAAGTCGGAACACAGGCAGCCTGATATGTGAATGTGATTTTCAGAGCATCTTCCTGTTCCTGCCATGAAACGGTTTTATACTTTGCAAATTTGCCTGCGGAATACCACTGTGCAAGATTGTACGGCTCGGAAGCACCAGTGTCATTGTCTGTCATCGCTCTCCAGAAGCTGACCTTTGGTGTGCGTGTGATATATTCAAAACCATTGTATCTCAGAGAACTGATGCCACCCTCTTTTTTGTCGAACATCATGGAGAAGTTTTCTCCGTGAACGCCAATTATAACATCGCCGTATACAATCGTTGGCTTTTGCAATGTTGTTTCCGGAATCTGATTATCTTTCACTTCAAACACTTCCTGAGCAAAGGCAATTTCGTGCCCTGCATCTGCCCATAGTGTCTGATCTGCGGTAACGGCGGAAACATGATAAACATATTCTCCTGCACTGTCTATTTTGTGAAGTGTCAGTTTCATTGTCTTGCTTTCTCCGGCAGGAACATTCAGAGAAAATGTATCGGATTTCAGAACAACGCCGTTCTTTTCCAATCGTACAACAAAGGACAAGTTGTTTGTATCTGCAAAGAGATTTCGATTTTCTACGGTAAGCATTCCGTTTTGAATAGACATTCTGATGTTGGAGTAAAGAGCCTTCATTTCCTGAACCTTTGGAGAGTAGGTGCGATCGGCATAAATCACACCATTGGTGCAGAATCCGTAATCGCTTGGTCTGTCCTCAAAATCTCCGCCATAAGCCAGAACCGTTTTCCCGTCGTCATTTTTGGTTTTGATTGCCTGATCGATGTAGTCCCAGATGAAACCACCCTGATAAGCCTCATATTTGTCCTCAAGGTCAGTGTAAAGGCTCAAACCGCCAAGAGAATTGCCCATAGCGTGCATATACTCACAGCTGATATATGGTCTGCCACTGTTCTGTTTCAGGTATTCTTCCACTTCCTGCGGTTTTGCGTACATACGGCTTTCCATATCCGTGATAGAATCATACTGATGATTCGGAACTCTTGTAACGCCCTCATAGTGCACCAGTCTTGTCGGGTCTACGCTTCTGAAATATTCCGACATTGCAGCAATATCTTCTCCGCAGTAGGATTCGTTTCCGCAAGACCAGATGAGAACACTTGCGTGATTCTTGTCACGTTCATACATCGATTTTGCTCTGTCCAGTACAGCTTCTTTCCATTCCGGAAGTGAACCCGGTACATTCCAAGACGGATCTGTTACACCAAGCTTCTGCCATGTACCGTGTGTTTCCAGATTGGTTTCATCAATCAGATAAATGCCATATACATCACAAAGCTGATACCAAAGAGAATTATTCGGATAATGACAGGTACGAACTGCATTGATATTGTTTTTTTTCATGAACTGAATGTCAAACAGCATATCTTCCTTTGTGATTGCTCTGCCTGTTTTAGCATCAAATTCGTGTCGATTGATACCCTTGAAAATAATACGTTTTCCATTCAGGCACATGATTCCGTTTTTCAGTTCAAATCGGCGGAATCCGACCTTGGTTCTGCTGACCTCGATTTCATTTCCGCTTTCGTCTGTCAGAATCACTGTAAACGTGTAGAGATTCGGTATTTCGGCACTCCAAGGCTTGCTATTTTCAATTGTCCAGTTTACAGATTCCTTTTCATTGGATTGTGCGATGACCGTTCCATTTTCATCTGTCAAGATCGATCTCACAGAACACTTGCCCGCAATATCCAGCGTTGCAGAGAAGATACCATTTGTACCGTCATAATCTGCAATCACTCTCATATCACGAACATGGGCAGACGGTGCCGCATAAAGGAATACGTCACGGAAAATGCCGGAGAATCTCCAGAAATCCTGATCTTCCAGCCAGCTTGCAGAACTTCTTTTGAACACTGCAACAGCAAGTTTGTTGTCCTTTTCACGGATATATGGTGTCAGTTCAAATTCAGACGGTGTAAAAGAATCCTCGCTGTAGCCGATAAATTTGCCGTTCAGCCAGACATACATAGCAGTTTCCACACCCTGAAAAGAAATGAATAAACGCTTGTTTTTCAGAGCATCGTTCAAGTCAAAATATCTGACGTAGCTGCCGACAGGGTTGTCCTTTTCAGAGATAAACGGCGGACGGAGATGCTCCTGTCCCTCCCAAGGATAAATGGTGTTGACGTACTGCAGTTTGCCATATCCCTGCAATTCCATGTGTCCCGGAACCTGAATGTTGTCAAAATTGTCAGTGCTGTCGCTTTCTTCATAGAACTTTTGCTGCCATTCAGACGGATTATTTGCCCACGCAAATTTCCAGGTGCCGTTCAGATTCTGAATCAGAGAGGAATTGTCTGCATCGGCTTCCAAATGGTTTGCATAGATTCTGTGGTCGGAATGTGCTGCGATTCTGTTGACTGCAAACACTTCCGGATCGGTCAGCCAGTCAAGTGTATATTTCATATTGTTTCCTCCATTTTAGTTCTTTGATTCCATCACAACTTCATTTTCAGATATTCCAAGTTTTTCTTTGATTTCCGCATTTGCCTTTTCAACATTCATCTTTGAAAGAATAAATGTGATGATCAGATCCAGTGCAAACGGAACGATCAGATACATAATGTGAAGCATATTGATAGCAGAATCAGGCTGTACTGTCAAAGTGCCCTTGAATCCGCTAAAGTCGAGCAAAAGACCGACAATTGCTGTTCCAAGTCCACCACCAATTTTTACACCAAGTGATGTGCAGGAGTACATGATTCCATCAACGTGCTTGTGTTTGGTAAGCCAGCTATATTCAGAGCATGATGCGATGACTGCATTCATATCACCTTGCCATGGACCTTGACCGAGTGCTGCAAGTGCTGTAAATGCAAGCATCAGCGGAATGTTTCCCATGTATCCGGCAACTGCTACCAGAAGTCTGCCAACTGTTGCTACCATGTAGCTGTATTTGTTCAGCTTATACATTCCGTTCCATTTTTGTACGACGGTAGGAGTGAAGATCAAGGCGATAATCAAAGGAATATTGATAAACCACGCAAATGTGCCGAACATATTCTCATCTGCGAGAACATATTTTGCATAGTATGTTCCAACACCGATCATCGCACCATAGAACTGCTGCAAAATATAGGTTACTGTGATCATCACATAATATTTGTTGTGTACGAGAATTTTGAATGCTTCGCCAAAACTGTATTTGGTTTCTTCTATTTTTGTTTCACTGTCTGCAAGTTCCTCATCAGAAAGTTCCTTTACAGAAAGAGCGGAAATTGTATTTACAATAAGACCGATAACCGCATAAATAATTGCGACTGTTCTCCAGCCATTTGCACCACCGCCCATTGCTTCAACAAATTGGAATGTAACAGCCTGAATCAGGAGGCTTGTTCCAAATGCGAAGATAAAGCGATAAGAACCCATCTGAACTCTTTCCTTGCTGTTCTTTGTAACAAGAGCGGTCAGAGCGGAATATGCGATGTTGTTTGCCGTATAAAATACACTGGTAAGAAGTGTGTAGCAGATAAAGAACCATGCGTACTGAGCAAAATCATCCATGTTCATCGGGATTGCAAATACACCAATCAAGGTAATTGCACAGCCGATAAAACCATAAAGCATCCACGGTTTTGCCTTGCCCATTTTCGTATGTGTCTTATCAATCAACGTACCAAAAATGATGTCTGTTATTCCATCAAAAATCTTCGATACAGCAATGAGAACGCCAATAACACCTGCGTTTAATCCAATCGTGTCGGTAAGATAGATCATTACGAATGATGTCAGCAATGCATAGACAACGTTTCCTGCAACATCGCCGGAACCATAACCGACTTTGTTATACCACTTTAAGTATGTTTTTTCTTTGCTCATAATAGAGCTCCTTTCATTGTTTGTATGCCCACATGGACAGAATTTTCCCATAATGAATGATACGAACTGCTTTTCATCTTGCAAAAACGAAATAATGCCATCGTCAGAATAGATGATTATTTTTTTGAGTATAAAGAATTTTTACTGAATTCAACATGAAATTACAATGAAAGACGTCTTTTTTTAATTCTTTCCTCTCATTTCTTGACTCTATTATATCACACAAAACGGCTTAAAAAATACACAAAGTTATAAAATATATGCACAAAGTTTAGGATTTTTCTTGTAATCAGTGCTCAGGTGTGATATACTATAGTTATAGAAGCAAGGAGGTGCTTTTTATGTTTATGAATGTTGCCTATTTAAACAACTCTACATCTACTGTAGTGGATAATACGAAACCTTTGATTGTAACAAGCTGTGGAAATTATCGTGTGAAAAATCGTTCTGAAGTAGTAACACATCGTCCGAAGGGAAGAAAAGATTATCAGCTTTTATATATTGCCTCCGGAAAAGGACATTTTTTCATTCACGGAGAAGAAAAAACGGTTTCAGCCGGAAATATTATTATATATTTGCCGGATCAACCACAGGAATATGTTTATTATCGTGCAGATCAAACCGATGTTTATTGGGTGCATTTTACCGGAAATGAAGTAGAAGAAATTTTAAAGTATTACAATATCAACCTGCAAAATAATATTCTCTATATTGGAACATCTCCCGATTATCAGTGGTTATTTGGTCAGATGATTCAGGAATTGCAGCTTTGCAGACCACGGTATGATGAATTGATCTCTTTGCAGCTGCGAAATATTTTTGTTTTGATAAGCCGTGCAATCATGAGTGCAAAGAAATTCAGCAGCACCAGTGAAAAAGAAGTTGCTTTTGCGATGCACTATTTTCGTAAGAATTACAACACAGAAATCAGCATTGAGGAGTACTCCGAATCCAGAGGGCTTAGCAACTGTTGGTTTATTCAGTGCTTTAAAGAAATCACAGGTTCCAGTCCGCTGCAATATATCTTAAAGCTGCGAATCTCCAACGCACAAAATTTGTTAGAAAATACGGACTACACCATTACTGAAATTGCAAATATGGTTGGATACACCAATTCGCTTTATTTCAGCAGACTGTTTCATAAATACATTGGTATGTCACCAAAAGAATATCGAAAAGTAAAACTCAAAGAAAATCTCAGGGAGTAAAAAACAAAACTCGTTTGGCTAAAACTAAGCCAAACGAGTTTTGTTGATTTTTGATAAGAAATAAGAAATGACTACATTACCAAACACGTCTGAATTGCAATCTCCTCAGCCTGCAACTCAAAGAGATTCTCAAGCTGCCAAACCTTAGCCGTGTCGGCATTTTTCATCGCAAGTGCATATTCAGGATCAGTAGCACGCATTTTGTTCCAGATCTTCCATAATCAGCAGAGAAGATTTTGAAAATGTATAGGAAAATCAGAATTAACTTCTTTGTTTTCCTAATAATGTTTAATGTATTTAGTGATAGTATCGATTAATTCCTCCATGTTAATCGGCTTGGAAATATGGTCATTCATGCCTGAATCCAGGGATTCCTGAATATCATCTATAAAAGCATTTGCAGACAAAGCTATAATTGGAATCGTAACTGCATCGGACCGCTCTATACCCAAGGCTCGAATGGCTTTTGCTGCTTGGTGTCCATCCATGTTTGGCATCATAATATCCATCAAAATAAGGTCGTATGTGCCTCGTGGATGATTTTTAAACAAATCCACAACTTCTTTTCCGTCTGATGCGCGTGTTACGGTCGTGCCAGCATCTTCCAGTATCATCGTAGCAAGTTCAGCATTTAGATCATTATCCTCAGCCATAAGAACATGAATACCCGTCAAATCTCTATGTAGATGTTGTTTTTGTTCTGATTGAATAACCTGTTCTGACAACTCCAGTGGGATCTCCACTGTGAATGTAGAACCTACACCTTTTTTGCTCTCAACAGCGATCGAACCGCCCATCATATCCACATATTTTTTTGTGATGGCCATACCAAGACCGGTTCCCTTATATTGCGTTCTGGCATTAGCATCATCTTCTTGTGAAAACGGATCGAATAATTTTTTCTGGAACTCTTCGCTCATGCCAATACCGTTATCTCGAACAACATAACGAGTTATGATATGTTTCTCATCCGCTCCTGGGTAACTGCTGATATCCAAAGTAATCTTTCCGCCGTCCTTTGTGAATTTCACAGCATTGCCAAGAAGATTCACCAAAACTTCTCGGATACGCGCAACATCCGCAAGGACATATGGGTTCTTTGGGATTTCTCGATGTACTTCAAACTTAAGATCTCGATTATAAAGAAGTCCATTCATAATCGCCTGGACGTTATCCGTCAATTGAGTAATGTCCACCGGCTCGGGCGAAATAGTAACTTTTCCACTTTCAATGCGAGTAAAATCCAGAACGTCATTCAACAAAGAGAGAAGATGATTCGAACTTTTTTGAACTTTCTCCAAGCTATCATGAATATCTGAAACCGTGTTCTGGTGAAGCGCAATGTTTGTAAATCCAATAATGGCATTCATCGGCGTTCTGATGTCATGGCTAATACTAAGCAAAAACGCAGATTTTGCTTTGTTTGCAGCATCTGCTTCCTCAGCAGCGGTCATTAATAATTGTTTTTGTTTTTGCTCTTCTGCCTTGCTTTTCTGGTAAACATAATAGGTATATAGACAAATTAAAAGCAATACAGCTCCTGCGACTAAACCGCAGATGATGGAAATATGATTCGTCTCTTCAACCATTCCATAAGCTGATTGCATATCCATTTCAATGCAAAATGCGCCAATGATTTCTCCTGTCCCATCATGATTTGCTCTTACAGGATAGCAAGCCGTAAAAATCGGACCCCATGTTGTATCAATGATATCCTGAGAGTACACATTCTCCCCAGAAATAGCCCTATCAATATACGGAACCATTTCTTCCTCAATATAATCTCCAGGGTGTCTTACATCATCCGCATCCGAATCCAAACCGTCTACCACATAAACGAGTTTTCCTTCTTCATTTTTTGTAGCGGTGTAAATATATCGAGTAGAATTCAGTGTTCTGATTTCATTGAAATATGAAGAAATATCCTTATATAATTGATTCTTTTCATCAGATTGATCTTTGATTTGATCAAAATCTTCTTTGCCGATTCTTCCATCCACGAGTTTGTGTACTGCATCTGCACTCGCTGTGTCACGTATGATTTCTGTTTCAAGGGCGGTCTTAGTGTAAGAACTTTGCAGAATAAATGTGTACAACGCTATTACAAAAATCGTCAAAAGCCCCGCAATCACAAAGATACTGCCTGTATTCTTCAGCCTAAGGAATTTTTTCAAATTAATTTCTTCTTTTATTTTCTTCATGCTGCTCATTCACATCCTCTAAATCCCAATTTATCGCTCATCCCTAACCTCTATAATTTCACCTACAAAAACAATATGTGGTTGCCAGCCTCCATTGAAATCGGGATATACTTTTAGCATGGAAGCATAATACTCCTGAACTCAGTTGTAATATCCTCTTTGGAAAATTGATGCTGATACAACTTTTTTTGCAAGGAAATGTTAATTTTGCCTCTTTATAGGTTACTCCCTGACCGATTTCAATAGGAGTCAGTCTTGCAGGATTGGTTGTCACCCTTTTTCATTTTCCAAAAATCATCCCAAAATGCCTGACATCTAATCCACTGTCTCAAATTGTGACATCTAATCCGAGGTTACAAGCTGACGCATATTTTACAATAGATATGTTTCAATATAAGAAAACCGAGCTTTTTCAGAATTCTGGCTTCAAATCCAAACCTCCGAAAAAGCCCGGAAATACGCCATTTTCTGGCTTTTATTTATCTTCCCTTGACAGCAAACAGACCGTCTCCACATGGCTGGAGAGGACAGAATGAATGTCATTTGAGTACGTCCGTTCTCGGAAACATATCCACTTCGCTTTTGGCACTATCGGTATACGGGAACATATCCAATCTCTCTCAGGAATGTATACCATACTTTTAAAAGGCAGAATAGCATTTTAACTTATGCTACCCTACCTATAACTAAACATTTACAGTTGCATGTGGCCTATTGTTTTTAGCCGTTAAATATTTTATAACTATTAAATAGCGATACAAATTGTTCGAAACTAATATTGTTTATATCATATATTCTCGCATATTTTAAAGCTTTATTAAATTGATTTTTTGTAAACAGTTTTTCATACTCTTTGTTAACCCATTTCATTACAAAAGTTTCATATTTTTTTCTCTCTTTAAATGCCATTTTTGCTGGCTTTCTTTTTAATACAATTAATGCGCTATCCACTTTAGGTTTTGGATGGAAATAATACCTGGGAATTTTTGCTAATATAGAAATATCTACCTCTGCCATTAACAGCAATGCTAGTGATCTGTTTGTATCTAATAACCTTTTAGCAAAACCATATTCTACTATTAAATAACTTATTGTGGCTGAACTTTCAAAAACAATTTTTCGAATTATATTTGTGCTTATGTTGTAAGGTATGCTGCCAAATATTTTATATGGATTGTGGCTAGGAAATGTAAATTTTAGTATATCATCATTTACTATTTGATAGTTAGGATAATTTAAGAGCTTATTACGAGTTACCTCACATAATTTAGAATCAATTTCTATCGCCGTAACAAAATTACATCTCTTTACCAATTCAGCAGTAAAATGACCTTTCCCTGCACCTATTTCAAAGATGTTATCTTTTTCATCTAAACTTATGCAATTCATTATTTTTTCTATGTGATATTTTGAAGTAATAAAATTTTGACTATCTTTTATATTTACTTTGTTCATTATAACCCCTCCTTAATTTATTTCATTAACAAACAGTTTTTATGTTTTCATTTGGATATAGTTTTTTCTTATCTGGTCCTATCATAGGATACACCTCTCTTTCATACTTTTATATATTTTCTATCGTGTTTTATATGATTCATTATTTTGATACCATAGCAAAGCATCCTTTTCTAGTTGCTTTACAAATGCATCCTTACCAGTGCAGTAGCCTTCAATATCCTCCGAGAATCGATAAGCCAGCTCCATCTTTAATTCACCATACTCTAAAGCGATGTCTGGATGTGTACGCAGAAAGTCCCTTACTGCTATATGCCTATTAATATCTTTGTGATTGCTTTGCTCAAAAATATGAATCTGGTGTGTCCTGTTATCGCCGCCTTTGCGGAAATATCTACGTCCTTCAATACCAAACTCACCCATACACTCATAACCAATCGCTACAAATTCTTTGTTATGCTTATCAACCAAACTAATATTTGTCACTACGGGCATTATATCAATGATTGATTTAGCGGCTAACCCTTTGACTGCTGTACTGCCAATATGGTAAACCTCCACCAATATATCCTTCAATATATTCTTTATCTTCTGTGATTCATTTTCATACTCTACTTCCCAAAAGGGGTCGTACGGAACTAAGATAATTTATTATACCACACATTCTCCAAACTTTCAATTAACTGCACATGATGTACAGATGAATTTTCTATAACAAAAAAACACCCTGCATTTCTGCAAGGTGCTGACTGTAGGCATATTCTTTATCTTTTCACATCCACACTTGTGCCGGACTTAAATTCAACTGTGAATCTGTCCTCATAAACCGTGATTTTTTCAATCATTCGTCTGACCAGTGTTTCGTCATATTCTTCAATCTGTTTCGTCTGTTCTGCAAGGAACTGCTGCATCTCTGCTATCCGCTGTTTCAGACCCTCACGCTCCGCATTTTCAACCATTGCATTCTGTTTCAGTTCACGCAGGTGGTCTATTTCATCGGCAAGGTCATTATAGTCCTGCTTGGCATTGGCTCGTTTCAAAAGTTCCTTCTGTAATTCTTCCAACCTGGCATTGATGCTTTCCAGTGAACCATCATCTTCCAAAGCAAATACTGTGGCAATATTCGTTTCTAATGCCTCCAGCATTTCATCCTTACCACCAAGCACCATGTTAACGGCTTTTACCACTGCATTCTGTAAATCTGTTTCCTGTATGGTAGGTGCATCGCAGCAGCCAGGGCCATGTTCCACACGGTTTACGCAACGCCACACAATGGAATGTTTGCCCCGGTTGTTCCATGCAATCCTGCGATAAATATCTCCGCACTTAGAGCAGTAGACAATACTGGAAAGTGCATACTTGCTGCTGTAAACCCTTTTCTTGCGATTTTCCCCGCTATGCAGATTTGCCCGTCTGAGCATTTCTTCCTGTACCTGCATATAAATATCACGGGGAATAATAGGTTCGTGGCTGTTTTCCACATAATACTGCGGAACAATACCGTTATTCACAACACGCTTTTTGGTAAGTACATCCACCGTATAAGTCTTTTGAAGAAGTGCATCACCAATGTACTTCTCGTTTTTCAGAATCTTTTTGATGGTTTCCGGACGCCATTTGGTTTTCCCCGCTGCCGTGAGTATACCATCTGCCTCAAGACCTTCTCCTATTTGTTTCAGGCTTGCACCCTGCAGGTATTCCCGGTAAATGCGTTTTATGATTTCTGCTTCATCCGGCTCAATGATAAGATGCCCGTTTTCATCTTTTGTATATCCCATGAAACGATTGTGATTAACCTGCACCTCGCCATTCTGGTAACGAAACTGCAGTCCTAACTTTACGTTTTTGCTCAGGGATTCCGATTCCTGCTGTGCAAGGCTGGCCATAATGGTTATGAGAACCTCTCCTTTGGAATCCATTGTGTTTATATTTTCTTTTTCAAAAAATACGGGGATATTCTTTTCTTTTAACTGACGGATGTATTTCAGGCAGTCCAGAGTATTTCTTGCAAAACGGCTGATGGACTTGGTGATGACCATGTCTATGTTGCCCTCCATACATTCTTCTATCATCCGGTTAAACTCTTCACGCTTTTTGGTATTGGTACCTGAAATACCATCATCTGCAAATATCCCGGCAAACTCCCAGTCATCATTTTTCTTTATGAGATTGGTGTAATGCTCCACCTGTGCATCATAACTTGTGGCCTGTTCATCACTGTCCGTACTGACACGGCAGTACGCTGCGACCTTTAATTTCGGCTTTTCTTCTCTGTTCAGGGTATTGCCGACATGTCTCCGTGCCGGAATAACTGTTATATTCTTACTCAACTTTTTCCACCTCGCTCTCTATCAGGCTGTATGCGTATTCCGCCTGTTCAAATGGATCTAAAAATTTTACTGGCACTGCCTTTAATGAAAAATGTGTATCTACTGTCACATCGGGGACTTTCTCCAGTTCCCGAATCCTGCCAAGCTTTCCTGCTCTTGCAATGCGTATTTCTTCAGCCTTATCGAATAATTCCTTTTCAATAATGGCGGGGTAATATTCATCTCCAAGGTAGTGTGTATTTCGGAGCATTCGCCCGGCACTGCCATGGAAAATTTGAAGTCCTGCTTTCTCTGCTGCTGTCTTAAGGGCAAGTCCTGAAATATAACCCTCGAATAAAGTTCTTACTCTCTCTGCCTGCTCCTCATCGATGACTGCTTTGCCGTCAACAATCTTGTATCCATATGGTATGTGTGGCATTATCCCACCAGCCTTTCTTTCAATTTTAATCCGCATTTCATCACAAAGATGATTTCATTCCTTGATACCACGGTGATACTTTCAACATGGGCAAGAAAAACATCATCATCATATACTGTAAATGTTCTGCCTCCGGAAACAGCTTTGAGCAGTTTTTTCAATGCATCCACCTTCGTTCTGTCACCACTGACGGAATTCATAAGATTGCTTTTCTCGTTCTGTAAACGATGCTCTTCCTGAACCAGCCTATTGTTTTCACTGTTAAAGAGTGCAGGCTCAAGCAACCCGCTTGCCATAAGGCTTGTCAGCACCTGTCTTTGTTCCGTATTCTTTTCCAGCTTGTCTTCGTATTCCTGTATCTGCAACAATCGGTCTTTATCATCCAGTCCCTGCAGATTATGAAGTAAAGGCTTTAGCACAATCTGATGGGCAAATGCCAGTTTATTCATCATGGTAAGAAATGCAGCTTTGATACCTTCATCTGTGATGTATTTCATGGAACAGGAATTCTTGTCCTCAATATGACGTGTGCAGCACCAGGCTACATAATTGCCACTCGGTTTATAATGCTTTCTGCGTTTGAACACTCCACCGCACTCACCACATCGAATCCTGCCGGAAAAACCATAACGGTTTTGGTAACGCTGTGTGTTTACTCCGTTACCTTTTTCTTTTCCCCGCTGGTCTAGTACTTCATTTGCTTTTTCGAAGACCTCATGGCTCACAATTGCCTCGTGATGCCCTTTACATAAATACTGGTCGCATTCCCCTTTATTCAAATGACGGTTAAAACTGCTGTCCGTATAGGTTTTCTGAAAAATGGCATCTCCCGTGAACTTTTCATTGCGGATAATAGCGTTGATGGTTCCGGGCGTCCAGTTACCACCTTTTTTACTTGCAACACCCCGCTCATTCAGTTCCTTTGCAATGGCATGTGTACTTTTTCCTGCAAGTGTATCAGCAAATATCTGTTTTACAACTTCTGCCTGTTCCGGCACAATTACCATCTCACCGTTTTCATTCTTATATCCATACGGTGGGTAGGAAATGATAAATGTTCCGTTCTGAAAACGTTTCTGTACAGACCATTTGCTGTTTTCGGAAATGGATACCGATTCACTCTCAGCAAGACTGCTCAAAATGGAAAGCATCAGTTCACTCTCCATGGCACCCGTATTAATGTTTTCTTTTTCAAAAATCACGGTTACCTTTAAATCCAGCAGTTTTCTTACCAGTTCCAAGCAGTCTGTCGTATTTCTGCTGAAACGGCTGATAGACTTTGTAATGACCAGATCTACCATACCCTTTTCACAGGCATCCACAAGGGAAAGCAAACCATCCCTGCATTCCTTTTTCGTACCCGTGATGCCTTCATCATAATAAAGCCCCGCATACTCCCATTCATCATTGGATTTGATATAATCCTCATAATGTGCTTTTTGTGCCTCAAGGCTGATAAGCTGTTCATCACTTGCCGTGGACACTCGGCAGTATGCTGCAACACGGATTTTCTTTTTTAAGGATAAGGCTTTATTTTCCTCGATTTTCGTTATTCTTTTCATCATCTCACCTCACTTTCGGTATGGACATATTCCCGTAAAAGTGCCGGAATATCAAGTCATTCAGGACATAATCTCCACCAGATACGGAGAGAAAGTTTTGCGATTCTTCTCTGTTATCTTGTCAAATTCATCCACAGTAATCAGACCTCTCTCCAGCATCCGTTTCAACAGTTTCTGTGCCATGCAGTATTTATAATCATTTTTTAGCTGTTCTTCTGTCATGCGTGGCTTTATAAAGGCAGGAGAAACTCCCGGTTCTGTAATCTTCGTTACAATTCTGTTTTCGTTTGTCATAAAAAAACACCTCCTGCCTAATAGCCCCGGCAGGAGGTAAAATTGGACAGTCTGTCTAATCTTTTTTATAAAATTCCGTTTCATAACCATCGGCTCGAAGTAGCAGTCCCTTAATCCATGGTGGTGTTCTGCCCATCTGTTCACAGATGGCATCCACCGATACATCCTTACTGCATTCAATAATAAGTTCATCGTGGACGTGACCACAGATAAAACAGTGTGACAAAGTACGCATGGCATAGGCAAGAATATCACGACTGATGGCCTGTACGATATTTTCCACAAACTTAGGTCCGTAGCTTTCGATTCGCTCCCATTTCTTTGTAGCACCGACCCCTTCATAGGTCACAGACTCGCCGCCGAATATGTTTTCTCCCATACGGGGTTTTACATAGGAGAGCATTCTGCCGGATGGCAGCTTTATAAACAGCATACCGCTTTTGCATATAAAACGGATGCCATTAACTTCTGTAGTGATTTTTTGCTTAACAGCTGTTTTTACGGCTCGGTCAACATCCCACCAGAACTGCACTATCATCGGATTGGCACTTCGCCATGCATCTACAAGTGGCTGCAGTTCTTCTTCGGCAAGTCCCATGTCCAGTGCTCCCATCGATTTCAAGGCACCGACAGAACCACCATAACCGAGTGCCAGCTCCGCAATCTTACCTTTCTGCCTCAGATGACTATTTACCCCGTGCTTTTCCACAGGAACATGAAACATCTTACTGGCTGATTCACAATAGATGTCACCACCATTTGCAAAGACTTCAGATCTCCATGTTTCCCCGGCAAGGAAACTGAGTACTCTTGCTTCAATGGCACTAAAATCCGCTACCACAAACTTCATACCATCCCTCGGCACAAAAGCAGTACGGATAAGCTGTGACAGTGTATCCGGGATATCCTCATATAAAAGTTCCAAAGCGTCATAATCGTCTGCTTTTACAAGGGAACGAGCCTGTTCCAAATCCGGCAGATGATTCTGGGGAAGATTCTGCAACTGTATCAGTCTGCCCGCCCATCTCCCGGACCTGTTTGCCCCGTAGAACTGAAACATCCCTCTGGCACGTCCGTCTTCACACACAGCATTTTCCATTGCCTGATACTTTTTGACCGAGGATTTGGCAAGCTGCTGTCTTAATGTCAGCACTGAATTTAAAGGCTCCCTGACAGTTTTGAGTAATGCTGCAACGGTCTTTTTATCAAGAGATTCTGTTTGTAATCCATTATCCGAAAGCCACTGTTTCATCTGCTGCACTGAGTTTGGATTTTCAAGTCCCGTCAGCTTTTTCATTTTCTCAGTCAAATGATTCCTGGAACGTTCATCAATGGAAATGGCATTTGTCACAACATCCATGTCAAGGGCAATGCCACGGTCATTGATTTCCTGATCAAGGCAGTATTCCTGCCACACAAAGTCAGGAACAGGAAAATTTGCAAGTTTACCCTGAATGGCCATTTCAACTTCAACATCACGTTTGTTATAAGAAACAAACAGTTTCCATTTTTCAATATCGTGCTGTGGAAGATTCCGCTTTCTGCCACCATTGATTTTCGTAGGTTTACAAGGCATACAGAAATAACGGATGAGGTCTTTTCCCTCTTTCAGTTTCTGTTCTTCCAGTCCAAGCACAGCACCGGCTCCTGCAAGGGAAAGTGGCAGCCCCATATAGGCAGACCACACACAGGAGCATCTCCATGAAGACGAGTCAAGATAATCTCCGACACTGTCCTCCGAAATACTGTAACTGCTAAAATACTGCGGATAATGTTTCTTAAGATATGCGGACAGACAGACTCTTTCAAACTGTGCATTAAAGGCCCATTTCAAAACAGTATCATCCGTCAGTGCCTTAAGGATTTCATCCGGGATGGATTCTCCCTGTGCCAGATCCACCACCTGAACTGCTGCACCATTTATCGAATATCCAAACAGTAACACTTCAAACACATGAGACTGGACATATTTATATACCCCACATTTCTGCAGGTCTACATCAGAAAATGTTTCTATATCTATCGATATTGTCTTTATTTTGCTCATAACATTCCTCCAATACTATGACAAAGGCGGCAAAGATAAACTCTGCCGCCCCGCCACTCATTTATTAAAACAGGATTAAGACAGGAATCCCTCGTCTTCCTCCGTGGCAAAATCGTCCTCTGCACGGGACTTGCCACCAAGAGGCTCTCCATCCTTAATCTTCTGAAGGTTGTTAAGACCACAGGCAATTCCCTTATTACCATTGGAGTTGAAAGCGTAAAGGTTAATGCTGGCACGACCATAAACACCACTGTACACTTCACTTCTGTCGATAATAGGCTGGCAGCTTGCATCTACAATGCCCGGTGCCGATGCACTGTTGGCATTGATAAAATAACTGTCTGCATATGCAGGGTCATCCGGTCTTTCAGTATCTCCATCACGGAGAGGGGTTTTAAGTACCGAAAGTGCCGGAACGGTTTTTCCGTTACCCTTAAGCTTGCCCTGACCTTCTTCATAGGCTGCCTGAATTGCTGCCTGAATCTTTTCTACCGTTTTGGTATCAGATTTAGGAATGATAAGGCTCACACTGTACTTAGGAGTACCACCGTTAATAGACTTAGGCTCCCACACATTTGCATAAGACCATCTTGTTTCCGAACCTGTAATTACTTTCATTGGATTGTTCATTGTTGACATATTTTTGTCCTCCTTAATTTTCACTAAAATCTTCAACTGCTGTATTCATTTCCGGACGTTTGTCACTCTCCGGTACGAGTGTCGGTTTGCCCTGTGGCTTGTACACAAGACTGCCGAGTAATTCCTCGAACTTTTTCTTTCCGAGAATTTTCTGCATGGCCGTGATACCCGCTACTTTCTTTTCGTAAGGGTCAAAGCCTGCCTTTGTTACTACATCCGCCACCTTTGTTTCATCGGTGTACTTACGGTTGGAGCGTCCTTCCACAACCTTAAAGCCCGTGTATCTGGTTCCGCTGACTGCCTGCTTGAGGGCATATTCCTTTACATCTTCTGCCCAGGAGGTAAGTTCATCCACTTTGGACAGGATGACTGCAATCTCCTCCTCACTTAATGTTGCAGGCACTTCAAAATCATATCTGGCAAGTTCCATGTTGTATTCCATACGCTTGCGGCAGGTTGCCTTGACCCCGCAGAACTTACAATGCTCACCTGCCTTAAATTCTCCTTTGCCTTCGTAGGCAAGTGCTGCGGTAGGAGCAAGGATTTCATCCGCCCACTTCATAAGTTCTTCCTTTGAAATCGTATAGGTACTGATATTTTCACGTCTTGGCTGGTAAATGGTCATGCTGACGGTATCCACATCGTAAATACCATCGAAGAGTTCCAATGCTCCAAGAGCATAACACATCATTTGAGGGTTCTTTTCTGCTGACACAAGCACACCAAGTCCATGCTTGTAATCAATCACAGAAACCGTGCCGTCTGCTACGATAACGCAGTCCCCAGTACCAAATCCTTCTTTTACATATTTGGAGAAATCCAGTCTTTGTTCAATCAGCACTACCGGGTCAGCACAGGTTTCCCTGACCTTTTTAAGCTGTTCCACCACAAAACCCGCATATCCGTCAGCACATTCTTCCATCTCCTCATCATAATAGGAAAGGTTCTCCGTAGGATCTTTGGCATCTATGCCGAGCAGTTTTTTTAGCTTATACTCACAAAGAATATGTGCGTCCGTTCCTTGTCTGGCATATTCGCTACCCTTATCTTCTTTATCAGCACAAAGTCTGGCTGATGGTGGACAGGCAAGCCATCTGTGGCTGCTTGATGCAGAGAGCAATGCGTGTTTTCCCATATCACAGCACCTCCGCATCCGCAAGCAGGGCTGCATATTTTGACGGGTCAATATCCGACAGTTTGTCTGCCCCATATTTAATCAGGAGTTCCTTGACCTTTGCCGTATGTCCCTGACGTGATTTTTCTGCCAGCACCTTACGGACATCCGTAATGGATAACTGCACTTCCTTCTTCTCTTTGTTTTCCTTAATTGGCTCTGCCTTGTCTTCTTTGCAGTCAGAACTAAACATCTGTGTCAGCGTTTCAGAAATGCTGATAAGGATTTCTCCACAACGCTTTAATTCTGAAAGTTCTGCTGCAAGTTCGCTCATTTTACTCATGAACTTGTCCTCCTTCCTTGATTTCCGCTATAGCCAGTTCCGAAACGGTATCACCCGGTACGATAATGGTCAGTTTTTGCTTATCACCGAGAAGAAAACGCAAGAGGCGTTCTCGCACGGTAATACTGCGGCAACTGACAACACCGTTCTTTTTGGGCTCTTTGGAAACACTGATTTTCAAATTATGTTTCATATCCGTCACCTCTTTCCGAGGGTTTCTTTTCTTGTGACCCTCTACCTATTAGCCTTGGGAAGAGGACAGATTGGACAGCTTTCATAAATTTTTTCAAAAAAATAAGACCCGGAAGGATTTCTCCCTCCGAGTCCCATAAAACCTGCATATTCAGTTACCCTAAAAGTTCATTCACTTTTTTCTGAATGATGGCATAGTCATATCCGGCAGCCGTAAGTTTCTCCTTACGCTCTGCCCCATTACCCCAGTCACCACGGATGACTTCCTTGGCAACCTCATCTGCCGATTTGGTGCTTGTGGCTTTCTTCACAGTTTTCTGAATGGTACAGTATGCCGGATTCTCAAGCCAAATCCATCCTGCTCCACTCTTGAGCCTGCCCCATCCGTCCTTTACTTCCACAATGGTAAAGACACCCTTGCCTGTCTGCCCATTGACTTTTCCTTTCATGGAAGGCTGTGAACGATAATTCAAATCATCCACAATGACTTTTACCGTAAATGGTGTAGACGGAAAATCAGTCACCGTATCTGATTTTGAAGGTGCAGAAACATTAGCATCGGAAACATCATACTGTGTCAGATTCCACTTCTCAATAATGGAACATAACTTCTCCATATAAGTAAGTGAAGTCGCATAACCGCCATCCTTTATAAGCTGTGCCACTGCTTTGTAATCCGTCATACCCTTGATGCCCTTATAACGGAGTGACTTTCCGTTCTTGGCTCCAAGCAGATATGCAGAATGGTCTGCAACGGAATCTTCCACGCAAGGATATTTTCTGAAATCCGCCGTAATGGTTTCATAACTGCCGTCAGCATTCTGTTCCTTTGTTTCTTTGGTGTAAATGCTTGTCCCATCCCAGGAAGAACCGCCCCATGTATTCCCGGATAATGATTTCTTCATGCCAAACATATTGTTGGCTTTCTGGGCAAGTTCACTCTTGCCGTACCCTGATTCCAGAATAAACTGTGCTGCAGAAATGGATGCGAGAATACCACTCTTCTTCATATCCTCACGGCAGAGATTACCAATAATCGGAATGGCATCCTTTTCAGAAAATCCTGCAAACACATCTGCCTGTGTGCCGGATGTCACATCTGAAGAATCACTCATCTTCTCCTTCACAGCCTTACGGAAGGTATCCATTGTATATCCCATTCCAAGCTGACTCCACAAATGCTCCGGGTCACCATGGTTAGATGCGATTCCCCTTGCATAGCCTTCCTTATGGCTGATAATTACACCATCAGCAAGTGGATTCAAACCAAACTTCTGACAAAGCATGGCAAACAACTCCACAGCTGCCTTATAGGTTCTTTCTGTCACAGCCTTTGCAGTATCCAAATCAGAACACTTAAATGATGCACCACCTGTATAGGTAATGCAGGAAGGCTCACACATTTCTATGCCAATATGGGTATTGTTTCCACTTCCATTGATGGAAGAACCGCAGTGCCATCCTCTGTGGTCCCAAGGGAGTGTCTGATATACCGTTCCATCATTTCCATCAATAAATCCGTGGACACAGGCTCTGTCAAATGACTCACTGTTCCATGAATTAATAAAGGCTGATGCCTTCGGCTGGGGGCAGCCAACCGAATGTAACATCAGCCCTTTCACTGTAATCTTTCTCCTGGCTTTATAGCACGGATTTTTTGTAAGAATGCTCTCCACAAGTTTCATATTACTCATCATCTCCCTTCACTTCTGGGATACCTGCAATACTTGTAAGCAGTGACAGGATACCCGCCAAAGCTGATGCACTCGCAACCATTACCCAGTTCACATCTCCCAACACGGCAGATGTCCCGATTGTTGCCACGGCAGTCTGTGCCACCGTCTTGACGGCTCTTACTCCCGACGCCTTAATCCAGTTTTTCCAGTAATTACTCATTGTCCTGTTCCTCCTTCTTTTTGTTTGGTAACTGTAAAAGCTGTTCCCTACGGCTATCAAGGATGCCGTTCTCCCCAAGGCTGTGGTATGCCTTGTACTGATTTTCCCAATCTTCCATATGCTCCTCGCTAATCCAGCCAGAATCCATGTAGAAGTGGTACTGTTCCAGAAGCTGTGACCTCATCTGAGCCTGCTGTGCTTTTGCTAAAACTTTGAGTTGCTTTGTGTACTGCACGCAGCACTTAATGCACCACGAAGCCATTGCAAAGATTGTAGGAATGCCAAGTGCCCCAAGCCATGCAATGATTTCTTTGATTTCTCCATTCATAAAATCTCTCCTTCCATAAATTTGTGTATGAAAAAAGCAGCCCTCTATGGACTGCCTTATCATCGATTATTGCTCCTGCAAAATGTATGTGATTTTCATTGTCTTATCTGCCGTCTTTGTAACCGGGACATCCAGATTATTGATGGTGGCAAGATAATTACATATCATATACCACCCGGAGGTTGACCATGTTCCATAATCACCAAAATACAACAACGGTTCATTCCTTACCGGGGTCAGGTTCATTTCGTGACTGCTGTTAAACAGTGACTTTGCCTCCGGGGTAATAATCTCATTCGTTGTTGTGTTTGCGATTAAAAGCTGATCATCATTACATTCATAATAAAGGCGGCCGTTGATATATGCTTTCGGATATCCTGAAACTGCTCCTGTGTTTATTCTTTTGAACTTCACAACATTAGCAGGATTGTTTATCTGAATCTTGTATAATTCATACGGGGAATCATACCCTCTTACAAAAAGAAATCCCTCATATACATACATATGCCAGCTACTGTTTGACTGGATGTAAACATCCGTGGTATTCGTTACTTCATACTGCTTAACCTCCCAACTGTCCAGTTTAATCTCCGTCACAAGAAATGTTCCATTCGGTGCAATCCTGTATTCATTTGCCGTGGTTATATATAAGCAGTCATTTGTCGGATCATAATTATATCCCCAGTATCCGATACGAAGCGGTGATGTCAGTTCACTTATTTCTATCTCTTTTATCAAAGGCTTCTTATAAAAAACATTATCCAAAATGGATACGGATTTCAGAAATGTTCTCCTCTTTGTGATGTGGATATGGTTTTTATCTGCAACCTTAAAGTAATAGGCACAATCCTGTTCACGGTCAATCAGGAAAATCAGTTCCGTTGTTCCAATCGTCATGCCTGAATATCTGCTGCTTGTAGACGCACCTGTTCTGTCCGGGTAGACATACTGTAATGTATCCTCTGCTATACTCTGCATCAGCGGATAGCTTGTCGTATATTCTGCATTCTTATATCCGTACGATGTAAACCCACCGTTTTTATGACTGAGGCACACACTTGCAATTGTACCGTTAGCCTGACTGGTAGCAAAATCATACACATATTTCACATAGCGGTCTTTCAGGTTCACTTCCGATTCCGTCTGATTAAACCCACCACGGCACGTATTTTTTGTGTTATTCTGTACCCCATACGCAGCACATCCTATCAGACTGGCATCAGCCGGAGGGTAATAGTCATCCGGATTTTCCGGGATTTCCTTGTCAAAGCACAAAATTCCTCCAAGTAGTGTCTGGTAGTATGGCACAAACTCGCTGAAGTATCTGTTTGGACGGTTCGACAGGCCAAGCGGTCTGAAGATATCCGTCAGGGCATTGGTAACCATGTTGTGGTTTTCATACACTTCCTTTTCCCCTGTTTTCACATCGGTAAGTTCAATCTTAGTTGTTCCCATCAGTTTTGCCATCGTCATCATCTCCATTTCTGTAATTCATAATAAAAGTGGTAAGTGTTGCATCCCCTGCCAACCAGAATCTGAATGTGATTGTCTTGCTTTCTGACAGTCCCGCAAAAAGGACCTCCAAATCCATAAGCAAAAAATCAGCCATCGGCACTTCATCCGTATAGGCTTCTCCATCATAACTGTACTGTACCGTGACATCTCCCGTATACTCCGCATTCAGCGCCTTGATACCAAGGACTGTTTCATCCGATAAATCAGCCATACATTCGATATACTGTTTGGGCGGCGTTCCCGTAATCATGGCATTAAGCGGAAATGCCCTGCTGTCACTCCAGCTTAAGACTTCCGGCAATGTCAGTTCCTTTATAAGTTCCCAGTCAGGCAGTTTCTGAAATCCTCTTGTCTTAAATAACAGAGAGGTTATTTCCGTTTCTTCCAAGGCAACAAGCACATCCTCACATTCCCCACTTTCTTCGTTTATTAACTCGTTTTGTACTGTATAAAGTACTCCCTCTCCATCCCTTATCAGCACCTTAAACGGAACAAGCAAATCTATTGGGGTGTACTTTATTTCATAAGTCTTTGATTCCGGGTAATACTGAAATGTAATATCCGGGGAGGCATCTGTCGGTTTTGTAAAGGTGTAGGTCTTATCTGCCACAAAATCAAATGCTCCATCATAACAGGAAATCGGCACATCAATCATATGAAGGGTGATGTCCCCGGTATCCCAGAAAATAAGATCATATTTAATCTGATAATCCACCCCGGATGCATTGTAATGGGACCAGCCTTCCCAGCGTATCTTTAGGAATCGGTAATAGCTGTATAATGTTCCTTCTTCACGGTACAGGGAACGCATTCTGGAGTCCCTGTTATTGATTTTTAAGTTTGATGTATCCGTGCCAATTCCCCAGTAAGAATCCCCATGTGCAAAAATGGAGGATACCTTACTGTCCTTAAAGAGCAGAAAATCTGCTCCATTGACAGCAAGAGTACCTCCGTCATAATTGTTACTATTCTGCAAAAGGCAGGTCATGTTCGTTACCCCTGCGGCGAATATTTCATTTACACTGTCATAATTCATAAGCCAAATTCCACTCCTTTCACACCGTCAAACTCTGACGTATCCACCACAAGACTTTCCATAAATCCGCTGTCTGTTTCCAAAGATACAGATGTCTGCTCTTCGGTCACCGTTGCTTTAAGTTCAAAGAAACCATGCGTAGTATCCACTTCCTCCGGCACCTTAACGGAAGTATCTGATACATTTATTACTTTCTGTAATCTGTACCCTTCCGATGTGCCATTCACTGTAATCTGCTCCACCGATTCCAGGAAGGATGTGTCAATCAGCAGATTTTCCATAAATCCATGTTCCAAAGACTCTGGAACTGATTCAAGACTATGCCGTTTTCGTAAAACAAACTGCTCATTACTGTTTACGGTCACATATCCGTTATATTTTGGATTTCCCCTGATGGATGTCAGAACAAAGGTGCGAAGTATCTCTGCAATCCATGTCCTGTCGGTAAAGGTATCCACACCAAAATCCATCTCCGTAATGGCAATATTTCCTATGTTCTGTGATATGCCTGATCTGCGGATATTCGGAAATACAACAGACACCCTGTCCTCAAATGCATCTGCCACAAACGGAACATCACTGATTTTTACAAATCCGATATTCTCATTGATATTGATACGGCCGTTCCAGTCTCCAAGACCTGCTGCAAGTCCCTGTCCGCTAATGGTTGCCCTTATCTGTGCTTCTCCTATGTTCACGGAGCCTTCCGATATTTTCAGATACATGGAAAATGTATTGGAACTCTTCTCAATAACCTTCGTTATGGGATAGAACAGGGTCACAATGTGCTTTCCGTAAATACAGGTCTTTGTCGGCATAAAATTATCAACGGTTTCTCCATTCATTTTATAGATGATGGAAAGTTCAGGATTTTCGATGATTACCTCTTCTGCTGCACTTTCGCCCTCCGTTTCCGGTTTCATGACCTCGAGAAGCATCTCACACTGAAAAGCTGCCGTTGTATCCTCCGTAGCCGTAAAATCGATGTCCATTACCTTGGTCAGCGATTGCCCTATATTAAACGGACTGACATTTACAAAGTTATATACAACAGTTTTTCCACTCTCCACCGAGTTCAAAAGACCCGTAATGTTCTTCTCATTCTTACTCTTCGCACCTGCAAGCCTTGGATTCTTACCAACGCATTTTATGGACATCTTTCCATAAATCTTACACTCCATACTTGTGATACAACTGACCTTATCTTCATCAGCATGGCCACCTGTAAACTGCAGGATATCTCCCGGCTCCAATGCCGGATTTCCTATCGTGGTACTGTTAAATGGAACATAATTTACCTTCTGAAGTGCCGTCAGTATTTCACGAAGCATCCGCTCTCTCGTGGATTTCAGACCAAACTGCATAAGCGGATTGATTCCAAGGTTCATGGTTAATGCATCATCCGTTTCCATTGCGATATACTCTGACGTCTGGTCTGTCTGATTTGTTGAGGATACTGCCGTATACCTTGTTACAAAGTCAGAGTAATTGCTGTCATACCGCTCTTTCTGCGGAATCGTCAATGCAGGTTTATTGTCATACTGCTTTAACACCAGCCTTCCATAACGGTCAATCTGACAAAAACATCCGACTACCTGTGCCACATAAAAAATCAAATCCCTGAATGTCTCAATGTCATTATCCGCATAAATACCAAGCGTTGTTCCCCCATTCGGCAATGCCGTAATCTCCGTCACCGATTGTGCCATTTCCACCTTACAGGTATCACAGGCAGTCTTTAAAAACTGATATGGTGTACCGCTTGAGGACTCCAGTTTCAGTGCTTTTTCAAATCGGAGCATATAATCATACCCCTTAATCTCCAAGGTTCTTATTCCCCGGTTCGCCTCAGACACTTCAAATACTCCCATCGGTATGGTTTCAACCGTACCATCCAATAAAGTAAGCGAATAAAAAAGCCTTACCACAGCATCTTCCAGTGTATATCTGTCTATTTCAGAAAACAGGCTGATGCCCATTTCCGCAGCATACACAGTCCCGAGTTCGATTTCCGTATCAGAACAACACTGCCATTTAATATACCCGGAACCTTTTACGATATCCTTTGCACCAAATTCATATACCCTGCCATCCTTGGTTGTAATCGTTCCGTGCCACTCATATTTTCTTGTATTCTGCCTTACTGCATTTTTAAACTTTTCAGATACATCAAACACAATGCCACCCCCGTTACATTTCATTCAGCGTAAAGGACACCGTCCATAAACCTTTATAAGATGTATCCTTCTTAAGCGATGCCTTGAATCCTGAAATATACATCTCTGTTTCCTTTAGTTCCAATGTTTCCGTATCAAAATACCTCACGGTTATCTTTGCCATCTTGGAATATGCCGTGAGCTTTTTCAACCAATTCGGAGAAACAGAAAAAGAAACGGAAATGGTAGCCACTCCGCTTCTTACAACATCCCTCTGTGTAGTTCCTGCTTCTGTTTCTCCTCCCGTATCTGCCTCCACATCTGTCAGATCTACTGAATAGGAGTCCGGCAGTGGCAGGTTATTTCCGTTGAACACCAAATACTGTATATATGCCATTCTACCTTCCTCCACTTCTGATATTTGCTCTCTGCTGTGCTGATACAATCACTTCGTCAAGCATTGTTCCACCGATATAAACCGGAATAACGGTATCCCCGCCATTAAGATTGATTCCTGCAAATGCCTCACGGATTGCTCCTACAATGTCTGCCGTGTTTCGTGCCGATGAGCGTGATGTGGTTTCCATAGCCGATGTGGTTGCACTCACATTTGGATTTATGACCATATCCTGTGACACCCCTTCCACTGCCTTTGCCACCACATCTTTGCTCTTATTAATTCCCTTTGCCAGTCCGTCCATAAAGTCAGGCATCCATGACTCATATTCTGTCAAAGGTCCTTCATCCGGCACGGAGAAATGCAGGAATGACTTAATCTTGTCTGCCACACTCTTTACGGCATCTCCCACTGCACCGATGCAGCTTTTAATACCGTTTACAAGTCCCATGACTAAATCCTTTCCCCATGTAACTGCCTGTGAAGCAAGTCCCGTAATATGGTTCTTCACATTAGAGAAACCGTTCTTTACGGCATTCAGCACATTCGTCATTGCTCCCTTTACGGCATTCACAATGCCGTTAAATACATTAGAAACACAATTCTTAATGGCACCAAGAACCGTGGAAAATGTATTTTTTATGGTATTCCATATCGTGCTGATGGTACTCTTTATGGTGTTCATGATGGTAGTGATGGAATTTTTCACTGCCGTGAAATCCCCGGTAATCAGTCCCTTTATACCGCTTACCACGGCGGATATGATGGTCTTGATTGCATTCCACACTGTGGTAAACACAATCTTAATGGCATTCATCACTGTAGTAACAACCGTCTTTATGGTATTCCACACGTTGGTAACCACCGTTTTTATCACATTCAGCACAGTCTCTATAATTGTTTTATAGATATTGAACTGCGTGGTAATGATGGTTTTTATCACATTGAATACTGTGGTAAACACACCCTTGATGGCATTCCACACTGTGGTAATCACGGCCTTTATTACATTCAGCACGGTTTCTATAATGGTTTTATAGAAATTAAAATAGGTAGTCACCAGTGTTTTGATGACTCCAAGCACCGTTGTAAATATGGACTTGATGCCTTCCCACACTGCCGAGAAGAATGATTTGATTGCATTCCACACCGTAATGGCTATCTGCTTTACATTCTCCCAAAGGTCAATCCAGAACTGACGGAATCCCTCACAGTTATTCCACAGATAGATGAACGCAGCCACAAGCGCCGTAATGGCTGCAATAATCAGGAATATCGGATTTGCCAGCATTGTGGTGTTCAGGGCAGCAAATGCTCCTTTTACCACATTGATTACTCCTGCAATCTTCGGAACAACCGTCATAATCGTACCGACTGCTGATATTACCTTTCCAATGATGATGAGTACTGGTCCCAACGCCCCAGCTACAAGTGCAACCGTTACAATGAACTTCTTCGTTCCCTCATCAAGGGAGTTCAGCCAGTCCACCACGCTCTGCACTGCACCTACAATGCTTTTTAATGCAGGCATCAGTAACTGACCAAAAGAAATAGCCAGCCCTTCAAGAGCTGACTTTAGAAGTGTTAACTGACCCTGTAAGTTATCAAGCTGTGTATCTGCCATCTGCTGTGCAGCACCACCGCTGTTTGTAATGGACTCCTGAAGGCTGTCCCATGTGTTTCCCGTATTGGCAAGTAAAGCATTTACGGAAGAAAGGTCTGTCTTATTAAAAATGTTTGATATGATATTGGATTTTTCTTCCGAGGTCATACCATCCATGCTTGTATTCAAATCTCCAAGGATATCATTCAGGGAACGCATATTTCCTTCGGAGTCATACACATCGACACCAAGCTGTTCCATGCTGGCAGCCGCCTTATCGGTAGGGTTCTGCAATGACAGAATGATATTTCGAAGATGTGTACCACCCTCTGCTCCCTTGATACCGTTGTTTGCAAGGATACCAAGTGCCGTATTCAGTTCTGCCGTTCCGCCCTTGACAGACTTGGCAGTCGCACCGATGGTAAGAATTCCTTCACCTAACTGTGCAACGGATGTGTTTGTGGTAGAAGCTGTCTTTGCCATCTGGTCTACCATCCTGTCAGCATCGGACGTTTCCATTCCCAGTGCTGACATGGCATCCGTTACCATATCAGATGCAGACGCAAGGTCAATCCCGCCTGCCGCCGCAAGGTTAAGAACGGTTGGAAGTGTGTCTGCCATTTCCTGTGTGCTGTAACCTGCAAGTGCAAGGTAGTTTAATGCCTCGGAACACTCCGTGGCAGAAAAAGCAGTGGACGCACCCATCTCCTTTGCAAGGTTGGATAGTGCGTCCATCGTATTAACGCTCTGCCCGTCGAGGGTAGACATGGAATCCTTGGTAATCCCCATTGTAGCCTGTACCTGACTCATGGAACTTTCAAAGTTTGCAGCCGTGGTAACGGATGCCGTTCCAAGTGCAGTCACTCCTGCCGTAACCGGGAGAAGTTTCTGTCCGGCAGAAGAAATGTTATCTCCCACCGTTTTCATTTTTTCGCCCGTGGCAGAAATCTTCTGGAGTGCCGTAGCAGACTGATTTGCCTGTGTTTCAAGACTTTTTAAGTTCTGCTCTGTTTCTACAATTTCTCTTTGAAGTGCATCATACTGCTCCTGTGAAATATCCCCATTCGCAAGCGCTGTATTAGCCTGCTCTGCTGCTGTTTTTAGAGTTTCCAGTTTCTGCTTTGTCTCTTCAACAGCCTGTGCCAGGAGTTTTTCCTTCTGTGCAAGAAGTTCTGTATTACCTGGATCCATTTTCAACAGTTTTTCTACATCCTTAAGCTGTGTCTGGGTAGACTTGATTTCTCCGTTCAACCCTTTAAGGGCGGTCTGCAATTTCGTGGTATCTCCACCAATCTCCACGGTAATACCCTGTATTCTGCTTGCCATCGGTCATCCTCCTTTCCGTAAAATTAAGCATAATAAAAGCACCGACATTTCTGCCGATGCTCATACATCAATTACAAATATTTATAAAACTATTCACTTATTCAAGACTAAAACAAACTGGAATTTACATTATGCTCACAACATTAGTTATTTCTTGCTGTCTGGTTTTCATTTTTCTCCAACTTACAAATCCGTATATATCATTAGCAAAGAACGCAATAAAACATACTACCACCGAAACATATCTAATATCATACAGACTTGCCAATATCCATAATATAATCAAAACAATATCATTGGCAGCGTATGCCAATGCAAAATACGGACTTCTCCTAAAGGTAAGGTATACTGCAAGAAAACTTGTTGTTACCGATATAGTGCTCGGGATGATGTTAGCTGTATTAAAACACTTCAAAATCAAATAGAATAGAAATGTAACAACAAATGTCACAATCCACATACAGACATTTTCTCTTTTTCCAATGCTATTAACTTTAACCTCCGCTTTGTTTCCGTTATACGGATTCTTCAGCCATGATATTAAGGCAAAAATTGCCATCGGCATTGTCATTCCAAGATATGTAATCATCTCCCCATAATACGAAAAGGTATATGAAATAATCCCATACAGCAAACTGAATACAACCATAAGTAATTGTCCAAACGGATTTCCCTTTGCGTTAAATATCAAAGATGTTACTCCTATTAGCGATGCACACAAAGTCATATAATTTATTCTGTCAAAAACACAGAATGAAATTATAATAACCATTACAGAAGAACTCCACAAAACAATTTCACTTTTTGAAAAATAGTCCTTAAACTCTTTCATAATAACCTCCAAAAAAATAAGCATCCGAATATACATCTTCAAAGACCTAACGATGTACAGTCGAATGCTTTACGCATCTACTACCCGGTGGCAGTGCTTATTCTTTATCAACTTTTTTCATTTTAACCAGTTCAATTGCTTCTTTACCAGTCAGGTGTTCAATTGTCATTTCAATGATTGCCATGTTTCTGATAGAAGAATCAATTTCTTTAGGAATTCCATCTTTGTAATCTGCTGAATATTTCATAGCAAGCAAGGTTGCAATACGACGCATTTCATTCATATCTTCTACAAGATGTACTTTACCGAACGCAATGACGCTTCTGAAATATGTAGTATATTTCTCCGGCACAATATGATCTTGATCAATTACGCAAAAAGATGCTTTTTCATGTTTAATAATTGCATCAATTTTGTGTCCGCTTTTAGCAGAATGGAAATACAGTTTTCCATCTATATAAACATAGCTTATAGGAACGGCGTATGGATAATCATTATCTCCGATTAACGCTAAAGTTCCGCTTGTATTTCTGTTCAAAATTTCTATAGCGGTTTCTTGTGGCAATAACTGCTTAAATCTTCTCATTTCTCTAAACATGGTTCTTCTCCTTTTAATGTTATACTATATTAACATTATCTATTATAATAAATAACACCTCAAAAAACAATAGAAAATTCAAATTTCACAGCCAGATTGTCTTAACAATCAGCCATATAATCAATAACCAAATTAGTACATTGGGAATTGCATAATACCATTTCTTTGGTTTCCCATTATCCCATAACCCATCAGCCTCAGCCTTACTTAGTTCCCAGACCTCTTTGGGTATCAGTTTAACTGTTAATGTAACAAGCATCGGAAGAACAATCAAATCATCCAAATACCCAAGCACTGGTACAAAATCAGGGATCAAATCTATTGGTGATAATGCATATCCAACCGTTATTCCTGCAAATATCTTCGCTAAAAATGGAGTTTCTTTTTTCTTTAAAGCAATAAAAACTGCTGGAATATCTCTTTTTAACTTTTTCACATTATCTTTTAAACTCATCTTTAATCACCGTTAGCTTCTAATTTTTATCTGACTGTTATCAGCCTTTTTCTACAAAAAATTATAACAGAAAAAGACTGATATCTCAATCAGAATCGGTCGAAGTCTTCCTGTGTTGCCAGCTCCTTATATCCCTTGTAATCATCGTTTCCGTTCTCTGCGTACATATCGTTAACCAGACCAATCGTAAGCAGGTCAAGGTCACGGATGCTTATGCCAAGCTGTAAACATCGAAGCAGAAATAAAGGGGTTGTCATTTGGCGGTCAGTCGGGCGAAGTTTTTTTTAGACTCCACATCCGTCTGTACATTCAATCCCCATAATTCGATTATGGAAGGAAGTACCTGGTAAATGGAAAATGTGTTAAACTCATCAAGCCACTCTTCCGGGGTGTCCGGGATATTGGGGTCTGCGTGTTTGGCCATTACATAGGCAATGTTCTCAAACATCTCCAAAGAGAATAAATCAAGGTTTGAATTATTCTCATCCCCTTCGCCCACTGCTTTCTCCAAAGAACGAAGGTCTTTATAAATATCCCTGTTAAATTTGATACGGTAAATTCTCGGAATGGCTGCAGATGCCTTAAACGGCACCTGCTTACCATCTATCTCCACATTTCTTACAATACTCATGACTGCTCCTCACTTTCTACGGGAGTTTTTGAAGTAAGATACACGCTCTTATACCAGTCCTGATATACGGTATCCGTGGTATCATCCCCCGTCTTTGCCTTTACATACCCGTTGGCAAGCGGTGTTGCCTTAAGGGAAAGTGTCTCCGTCTGTACCTCAATCTCGTCCTCATTGGTCTGTGATTCAATGGACGGACGGCTTGCCGCACAGTTATATAGAACATGACGAATTTTCTTGATATCTCCGTCAAACTCAAACAAGAGTGCAAAATTGGCGGTCTCCACATTTGCATTCTCCACAAGGACCTTATTGTCATCCAGTTCTTCCTTCAAAACATCCACACGGAATGACTCCGGCACCATTGCAATCTCAAGGTCACCCTCATAACCCATGTTGTTACTGATGGTGTAATAGGCATATCCGTCAGCGTAGAAATTGCTCGGTTCGCCATTTGCATCTAGTCCGATGGATACCGCACCCGGAATCGGAACAGGTGTGGCATATGTCACATTGCCCTCTTCATCTATATTCAGCAGTGCGTAGTGTACATTTTTAAGGTTGTACTTTACCTTATTCTTCTTATTAGCCATTCTGCTTACCTCCTTAAACTGGCATCTCAAATTCAAAGGCAACCTCATAGAGTTTTTCTTCCTCTATCCATACCTCCGACTGAGCATAAAAAATGCCGTGGCTGTCAAGCACGGCGGTTACTTTTTTTTCCAAAGACGGGTCTTTGAAATCCGTATACAGTTCTATCCTTACTCCACTTATTCTGTAATAAACCCTACCATCGGCTGCGAAATTATCGTCATCCGGCAATAGGTAGCAGATAAACGGTGGGGCAGGACTTTCCCCTTCTGCAAAGTGGTCATATGCAAAAGGGATACCCGTTTCTTCCATGATTTTGACTAGCTCTTCCATTCCTAACCTCCAAGTGCCTTCCTGATGTCTGACTCAAGTTCCTTTACTGCACTCTCTTCCGCCGGAGCAATATGGGGAACTGCCTTTGTCCTTCCACCACCCCTTTTGGCATGACCTTTCTCAAGAAGATGTGCAATCTGATATTTTTTCGGAGAATACACCGTAAGTTCCAAAGATTCAGAGGTCTCTTTTGTGGTCTTCACTGTCCAGCTCTTCGAGTAGGCACCTGTTTTCTTTGGAGCGTTTGCCTGAATATCCTTTTTTACCGTTCTTCCGGCTTTCCTTACGGCAGTCTTCATGTCAGCCGTGGCAAGATTCTTATATTCCATCAGACCTTTCATGATTTCCGAAGCCATGTTGTCAATTGATACATTTGCCATGCTATCTCCTCACTTTCCGGCATCTGAATTTCAGACACTTATTCTTAAAATTCATGTGGTCGATGAATGTGATATCATAAGGTTCACCCTGAAAAATTACACGGAGTTTTGTGGTGTCGGCATCCTTTAAGGCCTTACAGTATCTGACCGTAAAAGCAAGGTCAGAATCATAAAGTGTATTGGCTGCCACATTCTTTTCCGAACCACTCTCACCGCTTACCGTGGCATAGCAGGAATAGTAATCCGTCCACTGATTTCTGTGGTTACCGATGGCATCAGATACAACCTCGTTTTTCTGAAAGGTAATCCTTACATTTAAGAGTGATACTTCCATCAGAATCCCACCTTTCTGATACCCGAAAGCAGGGAACGCAGTGACATGGTAAGTGCATGATGGTCACAATTCTCCCGGTGTTCATACTGATATGCCACGGCATACATGACCGCAATCTTGGCAGTATCCTTTTTCTCAAAAACAGACCTGCTTTTGATTCTTGCAATGTCCATGCACAGACGCTCGGAAGAAAGAATCAGATTTTCAAGAAGTGCATCGTCATCGTCAAAATCAATACGAAGATAATTCTTCATTTCCTCAAGTGAAATTATCATTTCGCACCTCCATTAAATACAGGAGGGCGCATTTTGCGACCCCCTTATCTTACTCAGGCTTTTGCTGACTGTGTGTCTGCCTTAAGTCCGAGAACCTTTACAGCTTCCGGCAGGATTAACTTACCATCCACACGCTCCTTGGCAACAAAACCAATCATTCCATTCCCGGCAAATAACTCGTTGAGCTGCTTGAAGGAACGGGTACCACGGTCACCAATGTTGTAATACTTGTAATCACCGAAGGAAATCGCATCCGTAGGTGCATAAGCAGAAGTATTTACCTTATAGCCAAGGATTCTGTCCGGCTCTCCCACCTGGTAGGAAGGCTGCCAGATATAGGCACCGTTATTATCCTTCAGCTTACGAATCTGTGCCAGGGTGGCATCGTTCATGATAAAGGATGCGTTCTTACGGTAAGGTCTCTTAAGACCGTACACAAGGTCAAGCAAATCATCAGACTTCAGTGCTGCAGAAAGAGTACCAACTGACTGACCGCCTGCTGTCTTGTCAAAGATACCGACGGGCTTGCCCTTTCCGTCACCATTTAAGAAAGCATCCTCTTCTGCATTTGCCAGTGCCTTACCAAACTCCGTGATTATGTAGCTTTCAAGATTGAAAGCAGAATCATAAAGCAGCTCCTCTGTTACCTTGATTGCAACATGAAGTTTGAAAGCATCCAGATAGATCTGGTCAAAGGTTGCATCCCCGAAGGACAATGCCCCACCTTCCTCAATCCATGCGGCTGCTGGCTTGGTAGCTGCGATGTTAATCTTATGCTCCCCGGATGTGGTAATCTTGGTGGCAAGACCACGCATGATGTTCTCTTCGGTAAGGACATCAATCAGTCGGTTATCATACTCCACAGGAACAAGATAACCTCCATCGGCATCCACACCTTCCTGCAGTACATTTGCCACCTGTCTGAAATTGGTACGCATTGCCGTAAGCATGGCCTGTCTGTATTCATCGGACGCACGTCCAGTCTTTTTCTCTCCCTGTGGCTCGTCCTTATAAGGCTTTCCGGTGATAGGGGAATTTACAGGCTTTGAAAGTTCCTGTTCCCTTCTCTCTGCCCTCTGCTGTCTGTCGATGGAATTGGTAAGTTCCTCGATTTCAGCTTCCATTCTGCTGTAAGTTGCAGCATCTTCGGCGGATAAATTGCCGTTCTTGTCTTCATGGGTATTCACAAAGTCCTTTGCAGTTTCCCATGCCTTTGCTCTCTTCTCGATTAATTCTTTTACTGTCATGATACAGTCCTCCTTAAATATACTTTTTGATAAGGTCTAAACGGTTTCTGATTTCATTTGCAGATACACCGTCAGTTACGGGGTTCGCAGGAATTTCTGCCTGCTTGGTTACATCCACATTTGGCTTTTTATAATGCTGTTCCAACTTATTCAGAAGTGCATTATTTACGGCTTTGCGTGAAAAAAGCACTGAATTAGATGACTTTTTCTTTTCATCCTCTTCGGTGCTTTCATCTTCATCTGACTCCCCTTCCTCTTTCGGTTCGTCCTCTTCCTTCTCAGGAAATTTGTCCTTTGTGATAATGTCATCTGCAAAGCCAAGTTCCACAGCTTTTGTTGCATCCATCCAAGTTTCTGCATCCATAAGACGAGATAACTTTGCTCTCGATAATCCTGTTTTTAACACATAGGCATTTATAATGGAATCCTTAACCCCCTCAAGCATCTCAATGGCCTTTTCCATCTCGGTATGGTCACCGAAAGCCATTGTAGCGGGGTTGTGAATCATCATCATGGAAACAGGGGACATAAGTACGGTATTTCCTGCCATTGCAATGACCGATGCTGCCGATGCGGCAATGCCGTCAATCTTGACCGTGACATCCCCCTTGTAATCTGCGAGCATATTGTAAATCTGTGCTGCCGCCACACAGTCACCACCAGGACTGTTAATCCATACCGTGATGTCTCCACTCCCGGCATTTAATTCATCCTTAAACATCTGTGGTGTAAGGTCATCATCAAACCAGCTCTCTTCTGCAATCGTCCCATGCAGTTCAAGTATTCGTTCTATGACTTCTTCGTTTGTTTCCCGGTTGAGCGTCTTTTTGCTCTTCCAGTTCCAGAACTTCCTGTTCTTCATCGGAATCCTCCTCTCCTTTTTCAGCCGATGCTGCAAAAATACCTGCATCCTCAAGTTTTGTCATGTTGCCGTTAATAAGATATAAATCTCCTCCAAGTTCAGCCGGAATTCGGTCAAGATTCTCCAGTTCCCTGATGTCATTTGCCGACATCCATCCGTTCTGCCTTGCCGTTGCATAGCCGTTCATACGGCTCTGGTAATCCCCGCGAAGAAGCCCGTCCACATTAAACTTGATGAAGTAATGTTTCTTTTCTTCTTCCGTGAAAAGCCTTCGTGCCATTGCCTGTTCCAGCCTTGTAAGCCATGGACGTAATGTGTACTGCACATACTCCAGGGACTGCTGTTCGATATTGGAGAAGGAACTCTTCTCCAGATCAGCAACCATGTGCGGGGGCACACGGAATATCCTGCATATCTCCGTAACCTGAAACTTTCTTGTTTCAAGGAACTGTGCCTCGGATGGATTGATAGATATAGGAGTATATTTCATGCCTTCTTCAAGGACGGCCACCTTATTGGAATTTGCAGAACCTCCAAAGGTTTGTGTCCAGCTCTCCCTTACCTTGCTTGGATCCTTCAGTGTTCCCGGATGTTCCAGTACACCACTTGGAGCAGCCCCGTTGGCATAAAACTTCGAACCATACTCCTCTGCTGCGATGCCAAGTCCGATTGCATTCTTTGCCATTGCGATGGGAGAATATCCGACAAGACCGTCAAATGATAATCCCGGAACGTGGAGAACATCTTCCGGTTTCAGCCTGACTGTTGACCCCTTATTTGTAGGTGCATCATCGGAACTTACCATGTATTCGTAATAAAGCTGTCCTCTCTCATCCCGGTCTACCGTCATCCTGTCAGGCATGAGTGGGTAAAGACCCATAACCTCTCCCTTTCCGTTTCTGATAATCTGGCTGTAAAAATTTCCCCACAGCAATAGATGGGTAAGCGCCGCTTCAAAGAAAGAAAAAGCTGTCATTTCCGGATTCGGTTCATCATGCAGAAGATGGTACAGCGGATGGTCGACTGCCTTTTCCTTCCCGCCATCTTCGTTGTATCTGTAAAGATGAAGTGGCAGGCTTGCCACCGACTCCGAGATAACCCTGACACAGGCATACACTGCCGATGTCTGCATTGCCGACCTCTCATTTACCCTTTTCCCGGCAGCACTCTGTCCAAGAAAAAAACTGTAGGCACTACCTGCAGTTCTGTTTGTGGGTGCGTCCCTCGATTTAAAAATTCCACTGAATATTCCCATTGCGATACCTCCTTAAAAAACAAGCAACCCTCTTGTGTCATACACACTTTCAGAAGTGTCGTTTCCACAACGGATTGCTCTGTCTAGTGCCATGATACTGGCTATGGCACCGTCTATCTTTTCTGTTGATTTTGCTTTGTCCGGCTTTATGTTTCCGGCTGGGTCTGTCCGGATGAATATGTTATCCATGTTCCAACGAAGAACCGGATGCCCGCCGTGTGCGATTTTCTGCTCCAATGTCAGTTTCATCAGTTCTTTGGTAGGTGGGGACATGGATGCAAATCCCTGTCCCATTGCTACCACATTAAATCCCATGCCCTCAAGGTTCTGCACCATCTGTACTGCTCCCCATCGGTCAAATGCTATCTCCCGGATATTGAAACGCTCCCCAAGCCGTTCTATGAATTTTTCAATGTAGCCATAGTGAACTACATTTCCCTCGGTTGTCTGAATGTACCCCTGTTTCTCCCAGAGGTCATAATTCACATGATCCCTTCGGACACGCAGGTCAAGTGTCTCCTCCGGCAGCCAGAAATATGGAAGGATATAATATTTATCATCCTCATCAAGCGGCGGAAACACCAGGCAGAAAGAGGTAAGGTCCGTGGTGCTTGAAAGGTCCAGTCCCCCATAACATACACGTCCTTCCAGTTCATCCTCGTTGACAGGAAATGCACACGCATCCCACTTATCCATCGGCATCCACCGGACTGCCTGTTTGACCCACTGATTCAGCCTAAGCTGACGGAAACTGTTCTCTTCTGCCGGATTCTGCTTTGCCGACTCACACGCTGCTACAACCTTCTCCATCTGGATTGTCTCTCCAAGGGACGGATTTGCCTTTGCCCACACCTTCGGATCTGTCCAGTCCTCATCCTCGGATGCACCATAAATCACGGGATAAAATGTCGGATCTGTTTTTCTGCCCTCAATGATATCAAGTGCCTTCTGATGCAGCTCATAACAGATGGAATTGGTATCATTTCCGGCTGTAGTGATAAGGAAATACAGTGGCTGTTCACGGGCATCCCCGGAACCTTTCGTAAGGACATCATACAGTTTACGGTTTGGCTGTGCATGGACTTCATCAAAGACAAGACCGCTTACATTCAGTCCATGCTTGGTTCCGACCTCTGCCGACAGCACCTGGTAAAATCCATTATTATAAAGGTTGTCAATCCTCTTTGTTGCTCCTTTGATCTTGCTCCGTTTTTCAAGGGCAGGTGTCATCTCGCACATCACTCTTCCAACATCAAAGACTATGGATGCCTGCTGTCTGTCGGCAGCCGCACCATACACTTCTGGGGATGCCTCTCCGTCCCCAAACAGAAGATACAGTGCAACAGCGGCCGCCAGCTCTGACTTGCCGTTCTTCTTTGGGATTTCGATATAGGCTGTAGTAAACTGTCTCTTGCCGTCTGCTTTCAGAATTCCGAATAGATTACGGATAATCTCCTCCTGCCATGGCAGAAGAAGAAACGGCTTTCCTGCCCATTTTCCTTTGGTATGGCAAAGGCACTGTATGAAATTTACGACATAATCAGCCTGGTCTTCATCATAGTGCGACCCTTCCGCCATAAACTCTGTAGGTATAAACTTCTTCTTTTTCTTTGCCATCTCCTCACTTCCTTCCACGAAAAAAGGACTCCGAAGAGTCCCTGTTTCAAAATCGTTTTTTAACACATTCCGTCAAGCTGTTCGTATTCAGCTAACTTCCTTGTGTATTCCTGTGCAATGCACTGCCTTCTGAATGCATTCTTTTCGCATCTGCCTTTTTGGTAAAGGTCTTCAAGTTCTGCCTTTCTTCTTTTAAGTACCTCGATTTCGTTTCCTTCTTCAATTTCAATTACATCCTTTTCAAATCTTGTCATGGCTGTTGCCCTCCTTGTTTTTTCGTTGTACTATATATCACTCTAAACGCACATAATAGCAACAACTATCCGGGCATATCCTGCACAAAGATGTGTAAGTAAAATTGTGTAGTTATTCACAGTGGCAGCTATGGATGGATTCCAGTATTTTTTCCTGTTCGGAAAGTTCCACTCCCATGCTCTCCAATGCCTCCCTTGTACCACAATCCGGGCAGATAAAGGTTTTATTGTCTGCCCTTGATAAAGCTGGAGCAGTATGGTAAGTACTGCCGCAGCGTGGGCATATCCTTTGTTTCATTTGATTATTTTTCTTCATGACATCTCCTTCTGCTATCCTCGATAGCCTTATACAAAACATCCTCGTCAAATCCGAAGTTACGGTATCCCTCAAGGCAGGTGGAAACATATCGGCAGGTTGGAAGTCCCATCGGTCTGTCCTCGTGCATGATATACACATAAACCTTTCGTTCCCTTATCTTGCCCGTTCGTATTCCCTTAATGGGCAATGTCATTTCCGCCTTGTAGTAAAAGGCAGGAAAACCTTCGTACCTGTCAAGCCTTGCCTCATCGTCATCCGTGGTTTCCCAAACGGCAACGGGTACACTTGAGCCTTCCTTGGGTTCAATGGTAAGGTACGACCCCGTCATGCTCCCCTTAAAGAGCAGTTCATAATCCGGGATTACCGAAGTTCCGATTACCCTTGCATGAGGGCATCGCATTCTCATCTGGCTGATGTTTAGATTGCTGCCATAGGCAATGTAGTATCGTTTCTGCATAATACTCGCCATCCTTTCTGAAGGAAATACCCTTCTACCACCTTAAGACCGCCCATGCGGTCAGATGTTTAAGGTAGCAGAAGGCTATGCCCTTCCGTTTCTAAAAGCTGTGTCCCCGGCAAGCCTTCTGGTAAGGAGGTCCCTTGCTGTTTTGAATTCATCCCCAATGAATCCCAAGCGAAGAAGCCAGGTCCTCATTGCGTATTTTGGGTTTTCATTCTGCTGTGGTTTCGGACTTGCAGTTCTTACTTCCTTCGCCATCTGGCTGAGTGCAAGGCAAAGCTGAATGTAGCTTTTAAGTTGTCCTGCATGAAGTCCGTTTTTCTTGCCGTCAGCCGGAGCATCAAACTGGAAAAGCCGAAACTCAACCGTTCCCTTGGTAAAAGTTGCGTGAAGGTTAAGCATATGGTATCGGCTGTCATTGTAATGCTGGTCTCTGCCGTAGCTTGCATTCTGGCTTTTATACCAAATGTCTGCAAGTGCTGACATGGTCTTTGGCTTTTTCTTGTTGAGTTGCTCCAAAAACTGTGGGTCAACCGTCCGGCAGTATCGGTTCATTCTGTATCGGTCGAGGGCAAGGGCATCTGCTAAAAGGCTCTCATGGCTCGCCATAATGTTTGCCAGATTTCTTAAGGTCTGCGGGGTGTGTCCCTTGGCTCCGATGTGAATGTGTACCCCGCACCCCCTTGTGGAATCGCTCTTTGCACCTGCGTGTCTTAAAAGTCTTATCAGTTCCTGCAGGGTTTCAATGTCCCCGTAGGTAAGGATTGGGGTTACCAGTTCGCATTTCTCACTGTCTGGTCCCGAAATGCTGACATCCTTTTGGAATTTCCATTCTCTTCCCTGCCCGTCCCAAGCTGACCATGTGCAGTATCCGTTCCGGCTTGCCGTATTCTGAAATCTGCCTGTTCCGAACATGGTGGCAGCAATCTTTGCTGCCCTGTCTCTTGATATGTTATTCATCTCGACCTCAACTCCAAGGGTCTGTTTTTTCATTTCTTCAATCTGTCTTGTGATTTTTTCGTTCATTTCCGTACCTCCGTGTGGTTGTTTTCCCTTTCGGTAGTACTATATATCACTCTAAAGACACACATTATCAAGCAATACCTGCACCATAATGTACACAAAGATTGCCAGTGACCCCATGAAAAACTGTGTATTTTACAGTTTTCTGCATGAGTCCTCGCCATACACAATCCCAAGGTGGCAACCCTCATCCCAGTGAACATGAATCGTTCCTGTATCATCCACGGATGAAACCGTTCCCTTCATGCCCGGAGTCATATCCCTGTAAGGGTCATCCATATGCACAAGTTCCACCCTTGTGCCGGATGGGTACTCCTTCTTTATTTTCTCAACAATATCTCTCGGTGGGAAAAACATTACTTCTCGCCTCCCTTCTGTCCGTTCCTGAATGCAGATGAACCTTCCAGTCTGGAAAGTAGCAGTTTTCTGTCTGCCTTAAACTCATCCCCGATAAATCCAAGGCGGAGTAAAAAGCATCGGAAGGTGTATTTCTCATTCTCGTTTGCCTTTGGCTTTGCCGTGATTCTCTTCTGCTTTACCGTCATTTCGCAAATGGCTGAAATGAACTTTGTGTAGGTAAGGCTTTCTTCCGGGCTGATTTCTGAAAACCAAGGGAAGGAAATGTTCTCCTCATCAATTGTGAATCTTAAGTCCTCAATCCCCAGTGCCTTTCGAATCAGGTCACCCTTTGCCTCCAGAAGGCTTGTAAGGTTTCCGACATTAACCTTTTCAAGCGGAATGGTAACGGTAAGCCCCATCGACTCTGGTGTCCCATATGCCGGAGGGCAATCCTCAACCGGCTCTTTCATTTCGATATCCGGCTGTGGCTCATCATATTCTGATGCTGTAGCTTTGTACCCTTTTTCCAGCAGTTTTTCCAGAACCATCTCTATTTCTTCACTGTCTGCCATGTCATCAAAAATCAATGTGCCTTCCCGGTCGATTGTAAAATAATCCACCTCATAATTGCAGGTCGGAACTCCCTTATAAACTGCTTGGCATTCCATGATTTCTGCCAGTGCATTTACAAATGCCTTTCTCTCTTTTCCTTTCACTTCATACTTAATTTGCATCGTTGCTACCTCCTTTTTTTGGTGTACTACATATATCACTCTACCCCCCGGAAATAGCAACGATTATGTGCATCTGCAGGTGTAGAATACACCCCTTACTTTCCGGCACTTAATTGTGCATAATACATAATGCCCGAAAGCACAAAATAAACGTTCGGAAGTGCCACTCCGTTCCCCCACATTTTGTATTCTGCCGAATCGCTCTGTGGGTTCTGTAACCATTTCCGAATCTGTGTATCTGACTTTGGTTTTGTGGTCTTTCCTATTGCTTTCGCATGGGTTTCAAAAACCTCTCTCCACCTGGCAATATCCTCATCAGTAGGGTCTGCTATACCAAGGTCATCACACCACCAGTCCGGGAATCCCTGCAGTCTTGCACACTCGGTCGGTGTCAGCCTTCGGACAATATAATCCGTTTCCACTTCATCATTCACAATCGGTGGATCCTTATAATCAGTAGCCACAAGTGTATTTGCAAGTTCCTCTTCAGCAGAGGTAAAGAAAGATGCCTTGGAAGAACTGAAAACAGGATGTGCCACTCCGCTTGCCCCCGCAGCCACAAGGGTCGGCTCAACCTCTTCTTCTATCTGAAAGCTGAACTTTGCATTGTATCCCTGGTTCATGGCTGGTCTGCCAATGCCGTATGAAGGTTCACCCACGAAGTTTTCTTCCGGTTTTTTCATCATCTGACTGGACGGTTCCTTGGGACCATCATTTGCAGATAAGGTTGCATGGACTTCGGCAAACGCAACAGCGTGTTGCTCTGTAGCATTTAATGTGTACATGATGTCGGATTCCTTATAACCGTCTCCTCTGTGGGAAGGTCGGCTGCCGTTTCCTTCAATCACAGCAATGCCACCCTGATTACAGGTAGGATTACCACCATTGGCATCAAGACATCGTGAAGTATCAGCCTCATAAAAACCACTGTTTGGATTATCTGATTTCATGCTGTTGCTGTTTTTACTACATACACCAAATGCCCTCGGCTGCACAACGGCAACACCGCCCTGGTTGGAATCCGGGGAATTACCGCCTGTATCTATGGTGCGTGAAGTATCCGTTTCATACACATTCTGCCTTGCATTTCTCGTACCCTCCGATGTGAACCGCACATCATAAGTCTTTGGTGGCTGTACCACAAATGGCTGGTTGTTTCCTCCTGTACCAAATGTAGATAGAATGGTTTGAGACACATCAAGCGGTCCCGTGTATCTGCTGTCCTGTGAGTGGTTTTCAAACATTAAGCTGTCAGTGCTGCCTGTTTCTCCAGTGCTTTCTGAAGTACGGCAGGCAGTACCTTGCCACGACTGGAAGCTCTCCGCAGAATACCCAGACAGGCCTTCTGACTCAAATAATATTTTTCCGGCACTCCCTCCATCAAAATCTGCGACAAGGTAGATACGTTGTCTTCTCTGGGGTACACCCCAATACTGAGCATCGAGGAGTCTCCATGCGACTGAGTAACCGTTTCCCATGATGCGTCCTGCATTCTCCCATTTTGAAGGTTTAGGTACTGACACCTGTTCGTCTTTGATTTTGCAGACCTCCGTGAGGACTGCCCTGAAATCTTCTCCTTTGTTTGAGGAGAAGGCGCCGGGAACATTTTCCCAGACGATGTATCTTGGATATTTTCCATGTGTTGCTTCCCTCATTTCTCTTATAATTCTGACTGCCTCATAAAAAAGACTGGAACGGCTGCCATCAAGACCACTTCTCTTCCCGGCAACGCTCATATCCTGACAGGGACTTCCAAATGTGATGATATCCACAGGCTCCAGTTCAGAACCTTTTAATGTTGCAATATCTCCGTAATGTTTCACATTCGGAAAACGAACCTCTGTTACCCGTACCGGAAACGGCTCAATCTCCGATGCCCATATCGGTGTGATTCCTGCGAGCAGTCCACCCAATGGAAAACCCCCGGAACCGTCAAAAAGACTGCCGAGGGTCAGTGAAAATTTATTCTGTTGTTCCATCAGCATCCTCCAGTCCTTTCACAGCATCTTCGTAGCTGATTTTCTCTCCTTCACGGATGACATACACATCCATGCTGTCACCGTTTCTGAATTCAATGTATCTGTTTACGGCAACATCCACGAACTTTGGCTCCAGCTCCACACCATAACAGATTCTGTCCATCTGCTCACACGCCATGAGTGTGGATGCAGAACCAAGGAATCCGTCAAGAACTATTCCGTTTGCCTGGGTACACTGTTTTATCAGATAGGCAATCAGCGGCACAGGCTTACTGGACGGGTGTCCGAAGCCATCCTCCTTTGAATTTTTGATGCCGTCAAATTCAAATACGGATTTCTGTTTCTGGTCCCCATACCATTTATGTTTTCCATCTTTTTTCCATCCCCAGATGATTGGCTCCATGTTGAACTTCCAGTCAGTACGCATAAGGGGCGCCCTTGGCTTTTTCCATATCAGTCCTGCCCCAACCTTAAAGCCTGCATCCTCATATGCATCATAAAACACACGGGCTTTCATGGTGGCATAGAACACATAGATGGATGCATCATTTGCCATGCTATCTTTAAAGTTTGTAAATGCTTTCATGAGGAACTCATATCCCTGCTTGTCATCAAGGTCATCATTTGCAATTTTCCCCGATGCATTTTCTAGTGCCACAAAGTATGGCGGGTCGGTGCAGACAAGGTTTGCCTTCTTTCCTTCCATCAGTCTTTCATAGGTTTCCGGCAGAGTGGAATCCCCACAGATAACCCTGTGCTTTCCGATGTGCCAGATGTCACCCGGCTTGGAAAAGCAAGGCTTTTGCAGTTCCTCTTCCACATCGAAATCATCCTCTTTTGCATCATCCACATCCCCGGCAAGCAGGTCTGCAATCTCCTGATCATCAAATCCCGTAAGGGATACATCAAAGTCCATCCCTTCCAGCGACTCAATCTCAAGCCTTAACAGTTCCTCATCCCATCCCGCATCCTGTGCATATCGGTTATCTGCAAGGATGTAGGCTTTCTTCTGTGCTTCTGTCAGATAATCCACAAGCACACATGGTACTTCCTCAATTCCCTCTTCCTTTGCTGCCATCAGTCTGCCGTGTCCGGCTATGACATTATAGTCTGCATCAATGATAATAGGATTGATAAATCCAAACTCACGCAGACTGCCACGGAGTTTATTGACCTGCTCCTGCGAGTGGGTTCTCGCATTATTTACATATGGTATCAGTTTTGCAGTCGATACCATTTTCATTTCCGTTGTATGTCTGCTCATCAGTTGCCCCTCCTTCTCATAAGTTTCTGCATTCCCCGGCTGGCAGCAATGACATCCCCATGCAGAGCCTGTCCCTTTATGGTTCTGTATTCCTGCTGTGTCATTTTCTTTTTATTCCCGTTCAGTGTTTTCAAAAACTCTGCTAATTCATCTGATTTCTGCATAACCGTCATCCTTTCCTGCTCCTTAATAATCTCTCCATCATGTCATCCTGTGGGGTTCCCTGAAATTCCACGGAACAGTTCTCCTTCACGATCTGGAATATCTGAAACCACACCTGGTTGACCTGTTTCATATACTGCTGTGACATAGCCACATACGGGCTGGCACACGCAGCTCCCGTGGTCGGATGCTTGGCAAGGAATCCATAATCTGAGATTGCCTGTTCACACTGCAGCCATCTCGCCACGCTCATTGCATACTGCTCGATAAGCTGGGTGCTGACCAGCTTTTCACATCCCCGTTCCTTCAGCCAGAGCCATGTTTCCTTAAACACTTCATCTGCACAAAGGGGGCTTCCGTTTTTCTGTTTTGCACTCAGGTAGTCCTTTGGATCTGGGACATCCTCACCCTTCAAATCCGGGGTGTCCGGCAGTTCCATCACTTTCAGCTTTCTGCCACCCGGATTTCCCGTTTCCATCTTTTCCGTAAGAGCCTTGGATTTGCGTCCGCTCCCTGCACGGGGACCACCTCTTGCAGTTCCATCTCTCGCCATTTCTTCACACCTTTCCATAAAATCTGACAACAGGGGGTTATACCCCGTTTGAAAACGCTTTTTTTCCACACGAAGGGGCGGCACCGTTGCCCTTTAGGACCCGTGGTAGGGATTTTGACCGCCCCTGCCCTTTTGGAAAATGACCATCATTCATAAGAATCACTCTTTCTTCCATGCCATCTGTCACCTCTCTCTGCATGAATCCTTGCATGGCAGGACTTACACAGAGATATAAGGTTGTCCCTGTCATGCGTACCACCTTCTGACAAAGGAATCTTGTGGTGGACTTCCTCCACCCCGGTAAGCACTCCCTTTTCGTAGCACAACTCACAGAAGGGGTGTGTCTTAACATAGCTGTCACGGATGCGTTTCCACGCTCTGCCGTAGCGTCTCCTTGTATTTGGGTCACGCTGGTACTTCTCATAACGTCTGTTCTCTTCCTTCTGGTGTTCCTCACAGAACCTTCCTTCTGTCAGCTTTGGACAGCCGGGGTGATGGCACGGGTGTTTTGCTTTCCTTGGCATTTCCACACCTCCATTTGGGCATAAGAAAAGCCCTTGCAGGTATCACACCCACAAAGGCTTGTTACGGTTGCCCGTTTATTATTCTTTTCGCATTATAATCATATCACAGCAGGGAACTCTCATTCTATCACATTAACTCTCATCATCATGCGGAATGGTGATTTCTTTCAAAGCTGCAGAGTGCATACGGTGAATGTGCTGAATGCTGTAGTTCATGTCCACGGCTATCTGCTCCCATGCACTAAAACACAGATACCTTTTCTCAAGAACCGTCTGATACTCCGCATTGGGAACTGCCCTGATAACCTCCATAATTTCCCGTTTCAGTTCCACAAGTTTATCAATATCACGGTTGATTTCTTCCTGCAAATCAATAATCTTGATTACGGCATCTGCCATACGGGAACCTCCACGGTTGGGATTTCCCGGCATATCGGATATTGTAGCAGTACACTTTGTAGCCAGTTCATTCAATGATGCAACCTGCTGAATCTTGGAATTAATACGCATATCTAAAAAACGGGCCTGTCCTAAATATTCTTTTGCTGTCATTTTGACACCTCCAGTATTTTATTCCCCTGGATTGTCATGTCTGCTTTGACCGCCTCGATTAAAGCGGTCTGCGTATTCTCCTTTAAGGATAACGCCCTCATAATCCTTTCATCAATGGTACCCCTGGCAGTCAGGTGAAGTACCGAAACGGTATTTGAGGTCTGACCCTGTCTCCAGAGTCTTGCAACGGTCTGCTGATACAGTTCCAATGACCATGTAAGTCCAAACCACACAAGTGTGGAACCACCGCTTTGTAAATTAAGGCCATGTCCTGCAGAGGCAGGATGTATCAGTGCCACAGGCAGATTTCCTTCATTCCACTTCCTGATGCTGGCATCGGTATCAAGTTTCTGAAAATCAATGCCGATTTTCGTAAGCCTTTTTACAATTCTGTCATAATCGTGCTGATACCAATATGCCACCAGTATCGGTTTGCCATTTGCTGCCTCGATAATGTCTTCCAGTGCATCCAGCTTACGGTTATGGATTTCTATAATTTCTTCATCATCGGAATAAACCGCTCCGTTTGCCATCTGGGTCAGTTTTCCGGAAAGAGATGCTGCATTGGCCGCCGTTATTTCGCCATCCGGCAGTGACAATACCAGATCCCGTTTCATTTCCTCATAGCGTTCTTTTTCTTCATCCGACAGATAAACGACATATTCGGAAGATACCAGCTCCGGCATTTTCAAATGGTCGGCAGCTTTCATGGAAATGGTAATATCAGAAATTTTCTGATAAATACGCTCCTCTGCACCGGGAAGAGGTTTATACGAATACACGACTGGCCCGTTCATTCTGTCCGGTTTAAAGTATGCTGTTCTGAACTGACCGATAAACCTTCCGAGCCGTTCTCCCATATCAAGCAGTTTAAATTCTGCAAACAAATCCATAAGTCCGTTACTGCTTGGTGTTCCCGTTAGACCAACTATCCTCTGTACGGACGGTCTTACTTTCATAAGTGCCTTGAAACGTTTTGACTGGTGGTTCTTGAAAGAGGAAAGTTCATCCACAACAACCATGTCATAATCAAAGGGAATACCGCTTGACTCCACAAGCCACTGTACATTTTCACGATTGATAATATAAATATCCGCCTGCGATGTTAAGGCAGAAAGCCTTTCTTTTTCCGTTCCGACAGCAACCGCATAAATAAGGTCGGACAGATGCTCCCACTTATCAATTTCAGCACTCCATGTATTCCTTGCCACACGAAGTGGTGCGATTACCAGAACCTTATGTACATCAAAGCTGTCAAAAAGCAGGTCATTAACTGCAGTCAGCGTGATACTTGTTTTTCCCAAACCCATATCAAGCAGGACTGCCGCCACCTTATGATTTTCAATGTACTGTGTGGCAAAGGTCTGATAACTATGCGGCTTGTATTTCATCAAGAATTCCTCCTATCTGCTCCATGCCATCCAGGACATATACTGAAAAACCCAGCTTTCTTAAAAGTTTATGTCTTGCGGTCTGTAATGGTCTTGGCTTTTCTCCCGGTGCTTTTACTTCCACAAAAGCAAACCTGCCTTCCGGCAACAGCACCAGGCGGTCCGGCATTCCGTCAAATCCCGGAGATACAAACTTCGGACAGATACCGCCACATCGTTTTACTTCGGTTACTAATTTCTGTTCTATTTCTTTTTCTCTCAAATCTGCCACCTCCATCCAATGGGTTATGTGGAGGTCTATGGAGTGTATTTCCCTAACTTTATATATATCTAATTTTTTATGCCTTTAAGAATAGTTATAGAAAAGACATCCATAGACCTCCACACTATAAAAAATATCTTGTTATTCCAGGAACTCTGACTTTAATCGCAGACCGATAATAAGGTTACAATCCCTTGTTTTTTTACGGTCGAAACCGCTGCTTTCCAAGGCAGTGTAAAAATCAGCCGTACTGCGAATAAAGTCACCCACCTGGGTACAATACGCCCGGTATGAGTTATACACCTCTCCTGACTTTGCCGTGTAGCTTTCATCCACTTCACAGCATTCCGTATGAAAATGTGCCATCCAGTCATTATTTTCCTTATACTTGCGTATTGCATCCTGTACTTTCTGCGGAGGCTCAATATGGTAATCATCCTCGATTACCTTTTTTGCACCCGCAATGACCCAGGACAGAATCGCACCTCCGGCATTCTCAAACAGATAATCTGCAAAGTTCTTCACATCATTACTGCCTTCAATCTTTGCCTCAAAAGGAATCACAATCAGCCTTCGCCATGTACCTTTGTCAATCGCACCGACCTTCGGCAGGTGGTTGGTATAAAGCACAAGTGTATGGCTTGGAATATAAGAAAAAGGTGCTTTGTATTTTTTCTCTGCATAAATCTCATCCGTAGAGCAAAGTTGTTTTACATTAGAAGTGTTAAGACGCATCCCTTCTTCCAGCTCTGCCGCAATCAGCAGTCTCTTCCCCTTTGCCTCCGCAAGTTCCGGTTTCACATTTCTTTTACACCCAACTGTCAGAACATCAGCGGAGATATTTCCACTGTAAGAACCCAGCACTCTGGATACCACGTTCCAAAAAGTTGACTTACCATTACGTCCCTCGCCGTATGCAATAATCAGTGCCTCCACATATACTTTTCCGATAGCAGACAAACCCACTATTTTCTGTACATAATCAATGAGTGTTTTATCTTTGCAGAAGAACGTATCCAGTGCGTTCTCCCACAAATCGGCACCCGCATCACCCGGATCCACGGCAGTCTGTTTTGTAATATAGTCAAATGCATCATGTTCTTTTACAACACCCACACCTTTACGAAGGTCATAGGTTCCGCCGGGAGCATTTAACAGGAACTCATCTCCATCCAGAAGTGTCTGCGTGATGCTTACCATCGGTCTTACTTCTTTTAGTGCCGATGTGATGTACTTGGAATCCCTGCGTTTGATGGCATACTTTTTATAATTGACGGCATCCTCATATAATTCATAGGAATGAGCCTGCTCCTCATTAAAAGCTGCAACCGCTTTTTTTGCACCCATCTGTGCCAGTATTTCAAAGGCACCATTCTGTTCCATTTCTTTGAGCCTTTTCTTAATCTCCGTTTCTGCTTCGGCAAGCTGGCGGGTAGTCAGTTCCTGTGCCACTGCCTGTGCTAACGGGTCTGACTCTTCCCAAAAACTACCGTTGTAAACAAGATAGCCCGTGGAAGGGGAATATCTGAGACTTTCGTTATATTCCCTTGCCATGACAACAGCCTGTCCCACATCAGAGTAATCTTCTGGTTTCAATTCATAGCCTGCATTATACTGTTCCGGCGGGATATAGCCTTCCTGTGCAGATACCTTTGCACCAAACTTTAACGCACTGTTCCAGATGGTTTTCAGTTCTGCATCATCAAGCGGGGGATCACATTTTTCTGCTTTCTGCAAATAAAGCTGATATGCCTCTTCCGTATCTCCATAGCGTTTGATGATTCTTCCGGCATAATGGGACATGGTACTGTTACGTTTTCCCTGTGGCACAAGGCTTGTCTGCTTATCCCAGGTTTCAAATTCCTGGTCATCGAGAAAATCTACAATGTTACTGCTGCCATCATAAAATTCCACCTGTGGTGCAGACACACCAAAAAGCAGTCTTGCACTGTCCAGTGCGTTCCCGTCAAAGTATGGAAACGAAGTTGCAATGCGTTTCTTTAAAGCTGTATATTCTTTAGAGTCAGTAATCTCCGGGATAACAAAGTACACATGAAATCTTGGACGGGCTGATTTGCCGTCTTTAACTTTCATATGATTTCTGCTGTACACGGCCACAAAAGCAACATCCGGGAAAGCCATGGCAACCTCAAACGGAGTAATCCAGTCATCCGGGTTATCACTGTGATCGTTGTCACAATCAAGGGGAACGTTATCGGCTGTGATAAAATTGGAGCTACCACGATAATGATCCTTGTATTCTGCAGTGACATGGTCATGTTTCACTGCCTCAGCCATAGCCTTTTCATCCGTGATAATCTGTTTATTTGGATAAACACAGTTAGACAGACTGCCCACGCAGTCTGCCGTATAAACCGTCAATTTCATTTTGCCTCCACCTCCTGCAAATCTTCAGAAAAATATCTGATTTTCTTTCTCATTTTTCCTGCCAGTTCAATTTCTTCCGCCATGCCCTCTGTAATTTTGTTACCGAACACCCACAGTTCATCACATTTACCGAGAAACACTTTATTCATGAACATAGCAAGGCCACGCTCATGCTCTTCTGAAATGTACTGTGGCAGCAAGAGATGTGGTGCAAACGGAATGGTATTCTTCGCAACAGCAAATCTTGAATACATTCTTGCGTTGGCAATATTTCTATCAATGTCCCCAGAATAAGGACTGCACACATACACTACAGGCTTGAAAGAGGCAGCTTTTCTTGCTGCCCTTTCTTCCTTTTCAATACGGTTTAATGCCTCATAAGTAACAGGGTCGTAGTAACCTTCTGCATTAAATTTATCTGTCATCTGCATCCTCCCTCTCCATCGTTGGTAAAATACCGTCAGCCTTTAACAGTTCATAGATGAAAAGACGTCCTGCCTGAGTCCAGTATGTATGAACCGCTGTATGCATCGAACCGTCACTGCCCGGATAACTGTGAGTCTTTGTGCTGGTGTAACCCATCTCTGCATACTTCTGATACAACAGCCAGATTTTGTTGCCCTGCTTATACTGCACACCTTTTTCATGAAGATACTGATTCATACGGTTTGCACTCCATCCATAATCCTTTGCGATTACGGAGATTGCCACGAGATCCTTGCAATTCAGCACCACATCGTAATAACTCGCCTTGGGTTTCATTTCAGTAATCTGCTGTTTCTGTACTGCTACCGTTTCCATCAGAGCTTTTGTCTTTTCACGTTCTGCCTTTAACTCGGTCAGTGCTGCAATCAGCATATCCGGGTCATTCAGTACCTCGTCCACTGCATAAACACCATGCTTGCGGATAGCAGGGAGAACCTCACTTGTTACCCAGTGTTTGAACTTTTTAGCAGTCGGCAGCTTGCTTGAAAAAATAAGACTGTAAAGACCGGACTCGTTGATAAAAATGGTTTCCTGCGTTCTTCCCATACTGTCGATGAGTCCCTGTTTTAGGGAGTCATCTTCATCAACGTGCATAGCCAGTGCATTAAGAGGCTTTGCATATCCTAAAATAGAAGCTACATCTTTACCGACAAAATATGGCTCACCATTAATAGACATTGTGCGGACAGAGCCAAATTCCGCATTATTAAAAACCTGTAATTCGCTCATCTGAATTACCTCCTGTAATTTATTTGAGGTTGACCCTCTACCTTGTAGCCTTGGGAAAGGGTCGGATTGGACAGTTTTAGAAAATTTCCTGTATTTTCTTTTTGGCTCTCTGCAGACGTTTATAGACGGTATCTCTCTTTTCGCCTGTAGTAGCTGCATATTCCTCCGGCGTCATATCATCCAGACACATAGCAATGATGACTTCTGCATACTCAGGCTTTAACACATCACGGATTTCCTGGCATAATGCCTCGTACTCGTACTGACGGTCCCGTTCCTCTTCCTGCGAGTAATCTCCAACCGTATCCAAGCCATCACTTTCGTCAGTTTCCTCATCATCTTTACGGAACTGTTTCTTCAAATTTCCTCGATGACGGTCAAACTTATGCCAGTTGTTGTATTCAGGCTTATTGAACATCTCTTCAAACGCATCCTGAATCATGTTTTCCTTTTCTTCCTGTGTGAGATTTTCGCCATCCTCTAAAGACAGGCTGACCCACATCTCATCCATTGATTTTGCGTCCAGTTCAATTGTCTGGAACTCATTTTCATAACGAACCTTTAATTTCATTCTCTTGTCCTTTCCGCCTGACTCTTTGCGGAAGGGCAAGGAATACAAAATGGGCCGGTGCTTTAGAAGTACCGACCCGTGTTACCTGAAAATGAGTATAAGGAAATAAGGGTACTTCTATCGCAACCGTCCACAGGTTGTCCTGTGGTTGGTGCCAATATCTGTATCCCAATGCCCTTATAGCTAATCAGGCCTTGTGATATTTATTTAAGTGCTTCTGACACTTGGTTGAATTCAAATGTCAGAGTTTCATTTCTAAATGAACTAAAAATATGTATAAACAAATAATTTTCTGCGAACGCATATTTGACTCGTGGAAAAGTGTAGAATTTTTTGATTTTTTCTGATATAATAATTGGTAGACCAATTCCCACACACCCACTGAATCTATGTAAGCGCCTTGTTACTTGTTTTTACACTTACGAGTATAAAACATTAGCTCGGTAGAACTTGGTAGCGACGGGTAGGCTTGGGTATTAATAGACACTTAAGGTGGTGGAACTATGGAATTTAAGATTTTTGCAAAGAAACTAAAGAATGTAATTGGCGGAAAAAGTAATACCAAAATATTTACGAAGACCATTTTTGAAGCCATGATGAATGATAGTGGACCAGAATTATTAGCAGACACTAGCCTGGATACTTTTAAAGCATACTTTAATGGCAATACAAGTATTTCAAAGGTTGCTGCTCTTATATTGGCAAACTTAAGTGATGACGATGAATTTCCTTCATACCTTGAAGGTTTCGGAGATACAACTGCACAACTGCTTGCTGATGAATTCAAGGACGATATCCCAGATATTAACTCTTTAAATGCTTCACTTAAAATTACAGACCTGTTTTTGGAAATCTTAAGAGAGGCTTCAGGCAAAGAAAAAAGCACTCCGAAGAGTGCTGATAAAACCCCGCATAACATTATTGAAAAAAAGATACTAGCATCTGGGCAGGCAGTAGCCGATGCGTGGGGTAACGCAATAAGCACCCTGTCAAACGAATTAAACGGAAACAGTGCTATTGGAACAACGAGTGTTCAGCTTCCTGAAAAACAGGCAGATGAATCACCATATTCTTCTGAAGATAATTTACTACTTCAAGAGTTCATCGCAGATTATGACGAAATTATGGTTGTTCTCATCGGAGAAAACTATGCTGAATCATTAATCGACAGGACTCTGCCTTGTAAAATAAAAGACTTGTATGAAACTAAGTGGATGTCAAAAGCAGATATGTTTGCTGATCCAACCTTAAAGTCATATGTTTTTGGTTTGCTTGGGGAATTAAACAATATAAGCAACAGCTTTTTATTCGATGGCTCTGTCACTCCTTATTTTGGAAATGCCAGAACCAAAATACGAAATTTGTATGTAAAGCTTCATCCCGACCAATTTGCAGGAGCATTCCCATACGATGCATTTATTGATGATTGGGATGATGGAGAATATTAATAAACGGAAAGGAGGATGTTGATGCCATCAATTGATGAATCCATTCGTAAAATAGACAACGTCATATGTAGGCATTTAGATGAAATAGAAAACAATTCTCGTGGTGCTATTTCTCAAGATATTTTAGAGCAGCTGACAAAGTTCGTAAATCACGTCATGCTCAAGTTTTATGCCAACGGCAGAGAAATACCTATCACTGCCGAAAACATAGCCAAGGCCACCGAGTTTGCACAGATAAACAGTGAATTATACACTTTATATAAATTCCATAATTACCTTGAAGTAGTCACTACACAATATACTTTGGATGAAGACGGTTCTGAACGATTAATGCTGAAGTATTACCAATACCTGCTGGAAGCCAAAAACCTTATCTGGCACTACTTCGGTATTGAGGTATTACATAACATAGACAAGTTTCCTCTTCATTTAGATGATACTTTACAGGAATACTATAAAAAGATTTCTGAAAAAATAGAACGACATCCAGTGTCATTACACAGTGACAGTAAGGATAAATACTACATTCAGAAAATTAAGCCACTGTTTGTAAACAGGCACATATATTACGAAATCACATTTATGCCTATAGACGATAGGAAGAACAAATCCAAATCTAACAGAGTAATTGCTTTTACCAAACTTCCAATCAAAAGCAATTATGCATCAAAGTTTCATCTTGTACATGAAACTATCGAGATATTAGGAAAAACGATGCCTATCATCATTATCGATGGCTGGGAAGTGTCCATTCGTGACTGTGAATTTCAAAATTTTATTAAACTGATAAAAGGAGAGAAAAAAAGAGTACCTTATCCAGAACAACGATTAATCTGTGAGTTTCTTACCAAAACGAAATACACTCTGACGGCTTTAATGGACTTCCCAGATAAAGCTTATGAAAAGATTACTCTCGACTGGAAAAGTAACCTTAAATCTACGGTGTTTATTCCAATTTTAGATTACTGCAGAGATCTTATACGAAAAGGCCGTAAAGGGCAAAATGTGCTGCGATATCTTCTTTATAACATGAACAACGTTATAATTAAAAGCCAATATTCAGATGGATACTATAGCAAATACTATGATGAATGGGTACACGCCGGAAACAGTCACCTTTCTAATTTGTATTTATCAAATGGTTGCAGGCAGTTTGATTCTTTACCATTTAATAGATCTCCTGTTGGTCATAATCCAAAATTAGGAGCCGTATTCGATTGCATTCCTTGTAAAGACAAACGCCCGGAATTATTCGCAAGGTTTATAAGGAACAACACCGAAGGCAAAGGTCAGCTCTTCACTGATATTGATGAGTTAGGTAATTTCCCGGATTATCCACAGCTTATCGAAAAGTATAACGATAGTCTTTATTCAGGGCACAGACCTGAAAGTGATTTAATGCTTGAACATAATCAAGTATTTATAAATGACTACAAGCTTGATACCTGCAAGGTAATTGAGAGATTACAGGAGTTGGCAGAATCAGGTATTGAAAACTACAGTGACGATGTTGAATTTTGGTTGCTATTCGATGATTACGAAATCGACTGTGATGAAAAGAAGGACATCATCACTCGTATATTTTCAGAGTCAAAAGTTGGTGTAATATACGGATCTGCAGGTGTAGGAAAATCCACGCTAATAAACCATGTTTCTCACTACTTAAACGATGAAGCTAAATTATATCTAACACAAACAAATCCTGCGAAAGAGAACTTGATGAGAAAGATTGATGCTGAAAATACAACTTTTTCAACAATTGAAAGTTTTAAACACCAAGGTTCTTCTTTTACAAAGTATAAATTATTGGTTATCGATGAATGTAGTACCGTTAGCAATAAAGATATGGTAGAGGTACTTCAAAAGGCAAACTTTGAAATGCTTTTATTGGTTGGAGATACTTATCAAATTGATGCAATTCAATTTGGAAATTGGTTCTCGGTACTAAAATCATTTTTGCCTGAAAGTGCTGTATTTGAGCTTACCCAACCTCATCGAACCAAAGACGAGCGATTGCTTGAACTGTGGGATAAAGTTAGACAGATGGATGATACAGCGAAAGAAGTCATCGAGAGAGAAAGCTACTCCTTAAAAGTAGATGAAACCCTACTCTCTTCACTTAAACCGGGCGAGGCTATCCTCTGTCTAAATTATGATGGCTTATATGGAATCAATAACATCAATAGGTTTCTACAGGAAAGCAATCCTAACCCCGCCGTTCAATGGGATGTTCAGCAGTATAAAGTTGAAGATCCGATTCTCTTCCTAGATTCGGACAGATTCCATCCCGTCATACACAACAATATGAAGGGAATTATCAAGGGAATAGAAATTCTAGACCCAGGAACTCATGATGAACGCATTCAGTTTGATGTTGAGATACCAAAGGCAATAGATGAAAGTGATATTAGATGCATTGATCTCCAGCTACTTGAATGTTCGGAAGATGAAGATAAATCAGTAGTCAGATTTTATGTACACAAATTAAAGAGTGCTGATGAGGATGGAGATGAAAGAAGTTCATACACCGTTGTTCCATTCCAGATTGCTTACGCAGTATCCATTCATAAAGCACAAGGACTGGAATACGACTCTGTAAAAATAGTTATTACCGATGAAGTTGAGGAACTTGTAACACACAATATCTTCTACACTGCTATCACAAGAGCTAGGAAAAAATTGAAAATCTACTGGACTCCAGAGGTTGAGGAAAAGGTTATTAACCGAATCAGACCACGTGATATCAGTAAAGATGTAGAACTCTTGAAAGAATATTTAACTGACAAATCCAATGAATAAATAAGGAGGCTGGGAAATGCGTATCAGTTATAACAAATTATGGAAGATGCTAATCGACAAAGAAATGAACAAAAATGACTTAAAAGATGCTGCCGGAATCAGTGCAGCATCTATTGCCAAGCTTGGCAAAGGTGCAAATATCACCACTGATGTTCTTCTTAAAATCTGTGAAGCCATGGATTGTAAATTAGAAGACATCATGGAAACGATTAAAGATTAGGAGTTGATAATACCAATGAATCGCAATATATCCGTGGAACTTACAAATATGTGTATGGTCTACGATAACAACGGCAATGTCTTGGTTGAGGAAAAAGTCGGCAAAAACTATCGTGGTTTAATCTTTCCAGGTGGCCATGTCGAAAACAGAGAATCTGTTGTCGATTCAATAATCAGGGAAATAAAAGAAGAAACCGGATTGACCATATCCAATCTTGAGTTCTGTGGCATTAAAGACTGGATTGAAGAAGATGGCTCTCGATATATGGTGTTCTTATACAAAACCAACTTATTTTCAGGAACCATTCAATCATCATCCGAAGGTGATGTTTTCTGGATGCCACTTGAAGAATTAAAGCAAAAAGAAACACTATGGCATTTAGATAAAATGCTTGAGATATTTTGTGGCAATGGAGTAACTGAACTGTACTTTGACAGAAATGCAAATGCTAAAGAGCCATCACTAAAATAAAAAACAGGAGGAAAAATAAAATGTCAAAACAATCAACAAAAACACTAATGGATTTTAATGTATCAAGCGATACGCTCAGACAAGGATTTAACACACTTGTTGGAATCAATCCTACTCTCAATGATCTCAGAATAATCTTTGAGGTTGGATTATCAGATTTGTCTTTATTCCCTAATATTAAATTGAATGATACTTCTACATATATGGACTACCTTGAAAAATGGATAAAGGGATATATTGACGCAACCTCAAATCCACCTAGTCAACGCAAGGCTTCTCCAAAAGGTAGTTGTTCCGATCCTGCGATTCAAACCATTGTACAGATAGCAATGAATACAGATGAAGCTTTGGCTACTCGTATGGCTGCATATCATAACTTGTTTATGAGCGCCGAAAATATACAAGGGAATTTGTTGGAAGAATATATTAGCATCTCTACTAGACCATATGGTTGGATTTGGTGTAATGGAAATGTCCTTCGAGCTATTGATTTTTGTTCCTCTGATGGTGCTGTTCTTCTCCAAATCAAAAACAAATCCAACACAGAAAACAGTTCTTCAAGCGCTATAAGAACTGGAACTACTATCAAAAAATGGTATAGACTCGGCACTAAAACTGTTGCTGGTAAAAAACTTCCAGTATATAAATGGGATTCTCTTAATTCAATTATTAACGCACACATTACTACTGGTATCGCTGCTAATTGTAATATGAATGAAGAATCTTACCAAGGTTTTTTGCGAAATATAGCATCTCAAAATACAGATATCATTTCTGATCAATAATTCATAAAGGGCAACTGTTATACAAATAGCTGCCCTTTATTTTAATTTTGTGCTTTCTCTAATTCTTTTTTCATATAATTCATCCAAGAAATCTCATCCGTATTCTTATATCTTGAATACGAAAAACCAGTTTTTTCATAGTGTTTTCCTTGCATATCATCAAGAATTGTTTTTGCAATTGCCTCTCCTAATTTTATGGGTACCGCATTACCTATTTGCTTATACTGGTCAAGAATTGATCCGCAAATTTTCCAATCTTGCGGAAATTCCTGAATGCAAGCATATTCTTCAACACTTAAAGGTCTATCCTCTGTAGGATGTGCCAAATCGGTTGCTGGCATCGTTGGATTAGTTACAAGGGTAGGTGATGGTTTTGAATATGATAGTCTTCTTAAAAATCCTGTCTTTCCACCGCCTAAATAAAAGGATTTACCCATTGCCTCCTTTTGCATCTCTAAAGGAAGGTCTTTCCAATATTGTCCTTCTTTTAACATTCTATAATACTTCAATCTTTTTTCTGGAAATTCAATATAGTGTTTTTCCACATCTTCAGGAAGATTATCGAATGCATCTCTTAACGTTCTCCATTTTTTTAAGCCGTTTGTTCCATCTTCATTATGTGTCGGCTGTAAATAGCTTACCTTTTCGTCACCTAGTTTACCTATAATTACTACTCGTTCTCTAATTTGAGGGGCACCAAAATAAGCAGCATTATACAAGTTGAATGATACCGAGTAACCCATTTCCTTTAACCTATCAAGAATTATCATCATTGCACCACCCTTGATTGGTTTCTCCAGATCACCATATTTAAATGGAGTAGATAGCAACCCACGTACATTTTCGATTACAACATATGTTGGTTTGATTTCTGAAATAACACTTAAATATTTCAAAAAAACATTTCCTCGTTCATCGTCAAAAGCTTTTCTATTTCCAGCTGTGCTAAACGCTTGGCAAGGCGGACCACCGAAAATAACATCTACCTTTCTGCCTTTTGGAATCTTCGCCATTTTAAGAATTTCTTCAGAACTGAATTTTGTAATATCTCCAATCAAACCGATATCAGGATTATTTTTTTCTATTGTCATCCTGCAAGCTTTATTAATTTCACATGCTAGTAAAGCTTCAATCCCGCCATTTTTCATTCCAATATCTAACCCCATAGCACCCGAGAAAAAACTCAACGCAACTATTGGTGGAATATCATCACTAAGTCTTTCATGATCGTCCGGCTCAATAACAACATCATATTCGTCTAAATATTTCTTAAGATCATCTTCTGATGTAAGCCACTGACTTCCTATTCTTTCAGCCATTAACTGTTCGTTTTTTATTAGCGTTCTAACCGATTGCGCAGTCATTTTCAACCTCTTAGAAACCTCTGTAACTGTTAATAAATTTGTCGTATCTATCAATGGTATTTCCTCTTTTCTATATCGCAAATTTTTATAGACCCATTATAACATATTAGTTCCTTTAAATCAAGATAACCTAATGGGTACAAATCAAATCTGCTGGAATATTTTCAAACGAATGCTTTATGACGTCTCCGGTTGGCACTAGATTAGTCTCAAGATATTTTAACAAGTCTGACTTCTCTATGTAGTAATACATTTGAGGCACAACAAACCCAGGGATATCCTTTCGAAGTTGTTCCAATGATATTGCATTTGTCATTTGAAATTCAGCAATTTCCATAGCAACAGTATGTTTATTAAGATAGTTTTCAATTCTGGTCACTGTTGCTTGGTCATATGAATACTTTTCTTTCCACGATTCTATTTTTACTTTATTTTCCAATCTCATAATGCCTACTATTGATTTAACCGGTGTGCTTACATACAAATACGCTTTTACAGGTTCGTCTGGAAAAACTCTCCTATGTTCATATATTTTTTCACCCGATTTTACTCGTTCAAAGACATCTGCTTTAAAACTTAAAAGCATAACTCTCATTTTTATTCCATTCCTTCCATCAACTCTATCCAAAATAATCCTATCTACTCGACTATATCTATTTTCATCCTGTCAACTCAACCTTCCGATAAATCTACCATGGATATGTTCGGTTCTTTGATAAAGCTAAAAAATCCGAGAGCCGAAACTCTAACCCCAACTCTCGGAATTCCCTATATTTCAAGGCTTTTTTACACCCTATTTATCAACCTTTGACATCAACACGACACTCTCAACGTGCCCCGTCCTCCCAAACAGATCCACGCCCTTGACCTTGACCGTCTTATACCCCAACTCTTCCAGCACAGCACAGTCCCTAGCAGCAGTAGCGTGATTGCAGGATATCATAACTATCCTGTCAGGGGACATTTTTGCCATGTACTCCAGTGCGTCCCTAGTGCAGCCCTTTCTTGCAGGGTCAGCTATTATCACATCTGGTCGTTCGCCACGGCTGTAAAGTATCTCTGCTATCCTTCCTGCGTCACCACATATAAATTCCGCATTTGTGACATTGTTTGCTGCGGCATTTCGTTTTGCATTGTCTATTGCAGACTCTATTATCTCAACACCTATGAGCTTTTTCACCTTTTTACTCATTGACAAACCAATCGTTCCTGCACCGCAGTAAAGATCAAGAAGAGTTTCCTTTCCTGTCAGCTGAGCGTAATCTGCGGCAATTTCATAAAGTCGCTCCGCCTGAATTGTATTTACCTGATAAAATGACAGCGGTGATATCTCTATATCATTTCCACACATGGTATCGTGTATCGTGTCACTTCCGTACGCAGTAACAAGCTTCTGTCCGAGTATACAGTTGGTCTTTCGGCTATTCTCATTGAAAACTATACTCTTTATATCAGCATATTTTTTGCAAAGCTCACCCACAAGCGCATCAAATACGCCACGCTTTTTAAGGTCGGTAATAACAAGGCAAACCATTATCTCGCCTGAGTGTTCGCCACGCCTGAGATAAATATGCCTGAGCAGACCGCTTCCCGTTTCCTCGTTGTATGCCTTTATCTTACGCTTGTTCACATATGCCATTATTTCATCGGCTATTGCCTTGAATACAGCAGGCTGTAATGCACAATCGGTGTGATCGCATACACGATGAGAACGCCTTGAATAGAATCCGCAAACTGCCCTGCCGTCCTGCTCTGCTACAGGGTACTGAGCCTTGTTGCGATAACCAACAAGCTGTTTACAACCCTCAAAGCTGTCATATTCAGGATAAAGCTTACCAATACGCTCAAATGAATCCTTTATGAACTGCTCTTTTACACGGCATTCTTCCTCATAGCTCATGTGACGAAAACAACAACCGCCACACCTTGAATAAACAGGGCAATCGTTCTTCGTTCTTTCAACCGAACCACTTACAATATTTTCGATAATGCCATAGCAATACGTTTTGCAGACCTTGACTATCCTGCATTCGATAACGTCGCCAATAACAGTAAAAGGCACGAAAACAACAATGCCCTCGTGCTTTCCTACTCCGTTGCCCTCATTTGTCATACCGCTTATTTCAAGCCTGATAATCTCATTTTTCTTTAGCATAAAATTCCTCTATCTCATTTTTTCGCTTAAGCATAAGCTCAAAATGCTTATTGTATTCAAGCGGAAATTTGTAATTGAACACACGCTCCAAACGTCCGCCCTCTTTGTCAACAAGCTTTGTCGAGCCACCTGCACCCATTGCAAGTATGGTCTGAACCTCTTCCATTATATAGATATTATACAAACTCTCGTGACCCTGCTTTGTCCAGCCTATATTTTCAAGATTTTCAAGCATATTCTTCTGTCTGTAGAGATAATAAGGCAGATAGCCGCTTTCAAGAAGTCTTTTTGTGGCATACTCTACCATTTTATCGGCTGGATTTTTCAGCACTTCCCTATCACCACTGTGATTTAGCCTGGCCGCACGCTTTATGGAAAGTGTGTGTACAGTGATATTCTCAGGAGCAAGCTCGATAAGCTTATCAATGGTATTCTCAAAGCTCTCCACTGTGTCTGTTGGCAGACCTGCGATTATATCAGTATTTATAGAGCCAAAACCAACTTTTCTTGCAAGGTCAAAGCTGTCAAAAAACTGTGCAGTTGTGTGCTTTCTGCCAATAGCCTCAAGAACGCTGTCATTCAAAGTCTGTGGATTTATAGATACTCTGCCACAGCCGTTTGCTTTAAGCACCTTCAGCTTTTCTTCAGTTATGGTGTCAGGTCTTCCCGCTTCAACAGTGTATTCACGGACAGTTGACATATCAAAGCTGTTTGCAATGACTTTCATAACTCTGTCAAGCTGAGCAGCAGTGAGCGTGGTAGGAGTGCCGCCACCAAAATATACGGTGTCAAGCTTCAAACCAAGCTTTTTCGTTATCTTCGCAGTATAAACTATCTCCTCACACAGCTTGTTCACATACTCAGGTATAAGCTTCATACAGCCCTCGATAGATTGCGAAACGAAAGAACAGTAGGAGCATCTTGTGGGACAAAACGGCACTGACACATAAAGACTAAAGCTGTCCTTTTCAAGCTCATCGAGGACAGGCTTTTGGGTTATAGCAGTTTTGTATGCAATATCGCACTTTTCTTCGCTGCAAAGATATCTGCTCTCCATGGCTTTAAATATCTCCGCCTTGTTCATGCCCTCACTGAGCATATCATTCACACGCTTCACAGGTCTTATTCCCGTTATAACGCCCCATTTCGGCACAATGCCTGTTATCTCGCTCATTGCCTTAAAAAGAAGTCTTGACAGCGAAAGTTCCATGTCGCTTTCAAAATGCACAAACTCCTCTTTTTCGCAAGTCTTGCCGTTATATCTCACCTTAACGCTCAAACAAACATTGTCAGCGTTATCCTTTTTCTGAGCGAACACATAATCGTCCTCTGTATCTATGCTGTCAGAAAAAACGTGGGTAAAGAGCGTTGCAGGGATAAAAAGCTTCATTACTCCCTCAAGCTCATATTTATAATCGTTGCCGCTGAATATCAGAGTCATTTCAAAGCCTCCGCAGCCTGCCTGAGATATGGGTTATACTTTCTCTCAGCGTCAAGTGTCGTGACATTCATGTGACCTGGGTAAACAGTTAGATTTCCACCAAGGTCAGCTATTTTCATAAGCGACTTCATAAGGGCTGTGCTGCTTCCATCAGGCATATCAGTTCTGCCAACACTTCTTGAAAATAGGGTATCTCCCGAAAACATATTCATGCCGCATATGAAACAAACAGAACCGCTTGTATGTCCCGGCGTTTCCAACACGTCAAATTCAAGCTCGTCAAGCTTTAGTATATCGTCCTCTGTAAACACATTGACCTTGCCTGTGTAATTTCTGTGTCCTCTTATTCTGAAAAGATTAGCAAGCATTCCTGCGTCATCTGTAAGTTTAGGCTTATCCATAATGTGGATATACACCTCGCAGCCTGTCCTGTCTACAAGGTCAGCCACAGCACCGATATGGTCAAAATGGCCGTGGGTAAGAAAGATCTTTTTAAGCGTAAGACCGTGACTCTCTATCTCACCGAGAATATAATCAGGGTCGGCAGGTGCATCGATAAGAACGCAGTTATTTTCTTCGCTTGCAACAATATAGCTGTTCGTTTCACAAACACTCAATGGTTTGAGACTATATATTTTCATTATCTGTCCTTTCTTATTTACCGCTTCTTTCAACAGAAATAACGTTCTTTATTTTCTGAAGCTTGTTTATAACATTGTTGAGCTGTTCCATTCCTGCAATGCTGACAGTTACGGAAAGCATTGCATTGCCGTTTTTCAGTTCCCTTGAGGTTGACTCATAGATAAAAATATTGATCATTGCAAGCGCTGACGAAACGTCTGCCAGCAGACCTATTCTGTCAACCGCAACGATATCCAAAGTACACTTGAAATAGCCTGTATGCTTTTCAGAACTTTCCCACTTAACATTTATCCAACGAGCGGCATTTTCAGGATCATCTTTCTGCGAAAGATAGTTCACGCAATCCTTTTTATGCACGGATATGCCGTGACCTCTCGTGATAAAGCCGACTATTTCGTCACCTGGAAGCGGATTACAGCACTGTGCAAACTTGATAGCGCAGTTGTCGATGCCGTCAACGATAACACCGGTGGAATTTTTGGAAGTCTTTATCTTATTTTCAAGGTCAGAAGTATCAGGCTGAGCCTTTTCACCATATTTCTTATTATACTCAGATTTCAGCCTTTGCATCACCTTTGAAAGCTGAACTCCACCGTAACCTATGGCTGCAAAGAAGTCGTCAAGGGTATCACAACTGTGTCTGTGCATATCCATTTTGAGAAAGTCCTCAAGTTCTTCCTCAGGCACTCTTATATTATTTCTGCGGAACTCTCTTTCAAGAGCATTTCTGCCCTCAAAGATATTTTCCTCTCGTCTTTCCTTTTTGAACCATGAACGTATCTTGGATTTGGCTTCATTGGTCTTGCAGATATTAAGCCATGAACGGCTTGGACCATGACCTTCAACGTTGGTAGTAAGTATCTCGATTATCTCGCCTGTTTTTATCTGATAATCATAAGACACCATTTTCTTGTCTACCTTTGCGCCGCACATCTTATGACCCACCTGTGTGTGGATAGCGTAAGCAAAGTCGATAACAGTTGAGCCAACAGGCAGTGTTATCATATCTCCCTTTGGAGTGAAAGCAAAAACGTCCTCAGGGGCAAGGTCATTTTTGATAGCCCTTACTATTTCCTCAACGTCGTTTGACTCCTGCTGTGACTCGATTATCTGTCTTATCCATGCAAGGCGCTGATCGTCCTTTGAGCTACCCCTTACGCCCTCTTTATATTTCCAGTGAGCGGCGATACCATATTCAGCTGTTCTGTGCATTTCCCATGTTCTTATCTGAACCTCGAAAGGTATTCCCTCTCTGCCGATAACAGTTGTGTGAAGAGATTGATACATATTAGCCTTAGGCGTGGAAATATAATCCTTAAATCTATTTGGGATAGGTCTGAACATATCGTGGATTATGCCAAGTACGTTATAGCACTCGGTAACTGTATTGACGATAATTCTTACGGCATAGCGATCATATATCTGGTCTATCTCCTTGCCGTCACGATATACCTTTTTATAGATACCATAATTGCTTTTAACTCGACCCTCGATAAGGGGAACAGGGTCAAAATCCTTTTCAAGCCTGTCATGTATCTTATGCTTGATGTTTTCAACAAGCTGTTCACGGCTGCCCTTTCTGAGCTGCATTTGCTCGTCTATCTCGGCATAAGCATAAGGATCAAGATAGTAAAAAGCAAGATCTTCAAATTCATCTTTAATTGAGCGTATTCCAAGGCGGTGAGCTATCGGTGCATAGATGTTCATTGTTTCATGGGCGATAGTTCTGCGTTTTGAATCTTTGCAATAATTAAGAGTACGCATATTGTGAAGTCTATCTGCAAGCTTTATGATAATAACACGGATATCCTCGCTCATTGCAAGGAGTATTTTTCTGATATTCTCAGCTTTCTGCTCGTCTTTGGTGAAAGTTTCTACCTTTTTCAGCTTTGTAACGCCATTTACAAGCATTGCAACGTCTGAGCCAAAATTCTTCTGTAATACTTCAAGAGTGCATGGAGTGTCCTCCACAACGTCATGAAGAAGTGCTGCACAAATAGTATCAGTATCCATGCCAAGCTCCAAAAGAATATATGCAACAGACAGCGGGTGGGTTATATACGGCTCGCCAGACTCTCTTTTCTGATTGTGATGATACTTTTCAGCAAGTTCATAGGCGGAAACGATTTTTGACAGATCGTACTGCCTCTCGCCATCAAGTATTTTCTGAATAAGTGCATCAATGGAACACACCGACCTCTCACCTATATGCTCAGGCTTTGAAGCTTCAGGCACAGCGTCGATATAGTCAGGAGAAGCTGTAGGAGCAGGCTTTTCTTCAAACTGCTCTTTAACCTCGGCTTCGGCAGGAAGATCGTCTTCACTGACAGTTTTTATCTCAGGCATATTTTCTATCTTATCCATTTCAGCAGGATCAAGCAAAATATTCTCTTTATCTGACATTTTAGTTACCTGCCTTTCCAAGCATTTCATTCAGCTTAACAAGAGTTTCAGAGTCCTCAAGATTTACCTTTTGTTTCGGCACAACGTAGCTTATTTTCATAGTTGCGGGTCTGAACTCGATAAGACCCTTATCACGGAAAATATCAACACAAATATGCAGTTTGCAATAATTCATGCTGTCGCCTGATATTTTCATGAAAAGATTATCCAACGTAATATTCTTAACTGCACTTATGTATTTATATACACCGATAAGCTCCTGCCTTGTCGGGATTATTTTTCTTATAAAACTTGCAGGAAGCTGTTCCCCACGCATGAGCTTTTCATAACAATCCTTTGCCGCAAAATATCTTTCCTGCTTTACTCCACTCAATCTATGGTCGATAACTCTTATGGATATGGACTCACGGTTATTGAACACATTTATTCCAAGCTCCACGAGCATATCAAGCTTATCGCCAACTGCGAAACAAGCTTTTTCAGGTGCTAGGGAGAAAATAAGAGCCTGTCCTCTATAGCTTCCATATGAAAACTCGATCTTTGTATGCTTGCCCTGTGACAGCGGTATTATCTTATCTACTCTTACTCCAAGCATTGCAAAAACTGGAGCAGGGTTCTCTGCACCAAAAGGCTCCATTGCTGCAAGACCCTTTACATTATCAAGGTTGATATCCTGCGGCATAAGAAGCTTATCCGCTATAAGCTCAACGCTAGGGAATGTCTCCATAGGATCGCTGTATTCATACACCATTTGAGTGAACTTTTCGATGTTCTCAGCCTTCAGCGACAGACCTCCTGCACACTCATGTCCACCAAATTTATCAAGTAGCTCTCCGCAATGCTGAAAACACTTGAATATATTGAAGCCCTTTACGCTTCTCGCAGAGCCTCGTGCGTTTCCATCATCATCAATGGAGATTATAACATTCGGCTTTCCGTAAAATTCCAAAATGCGTGAAGAAACAATGCCAATAACTCCGTGATGCCAGCCCTTGCCTGAAAGCACAAGCACTCTATGGTCAAGAGTTTCAGGGTGAGCGTTTATATGGTTTACTATTTCTGTCATTATCTCTGTTTCCGTCTGCTTGCGCTGGGCGTTAAGATTTAAAAGAGTGTCAACATAATTTTCAGCGTCCTCCGGGTCTTCGCTTAGAAGTGTTTTTACCGCTGTAAGTGGTGAGCCAAATCTGCCCGAAGCGTTTATAACAGGGGCAATCCTAAAAGCAATGCCTGTTGAATCAAGAGCATTTCTATCAAGCTTTGCTTTATCTATAAGATAGTTTAGTCCCAATATTTCGGTATTTGCAAGATATTCAAGACCACGCTTGACAATAGTTCTGTTTTCCCCTGTGAGCGGCACAACGTCCGCAACTGTACCGATAGCACAAATGTCGGCATACTGTTCCATAACAGTGTCGTAACTGCCGCCGTCAAGTGCAGCACAAAGCTTGAAAGCTACACCAACTCCTGCAAGGTCTTTGTATGACGAAGGACAATCTGCACGATGCGGATTAACGATAGCCCTTGCCCTCGGAAGCTTCTCAGGCGGCTGGTGGTGATCTGTGATAACAAGTTCCATATCAAGCTCAGCAATACGCTCAGCTTCCTCAACCGCAGAAATGCCGTTATCCACAGTGACGATAAGCTTAACACCCTTTTCGGCAAGCATTTCAATAGCTTCCATGTTCATGCCATATCCAGCCTCACGCTCAGGAATATAGTACATAATGTTTGCGCCCATGCTTTCAAGATAGTTGTAAAGTATAGTGGTGGACGTAACTCCATCGCAGTCATAGTCACCATAAATACAAATAAGGTCATACTGATCAACCGCCTTATTTATCACCTCAGCAGCTATAGCCATATCCTTTATAAGAAAAGGATCACTAAGTTCTTCGCCTTTAAAAAAATCAGCAAGGCTGTCAAAGTCAGTGAAACCCCTTGAAGTCATGACGTCTAGGGTAAGGCTTTTCAAGTCACACTTGTTCATAAACTCTGCAGTTTTCACAGGGTCAGGTCTGTTTATTCTCCATTTTTTCATATAGAAATAGTCCTTTACGCAAATTTACATTCATCATTCATTATACCACATAAACAGCCTTTTTTCAAGTAGCATCAAGAAAAAGTGTGAAATTTTTGTGTAGTGCTACAATAGATATTGGACAAAATTAAGAAAAAAGAAAAGAGAGATAG
>ERZ791746.67-NODE-67-length-112686-cov-11.590850_pt1 | contig 112686 bp, 86 predicted proteins | sample MGYA00510038_ERZ791746 | MGnify/ENA primary metagenome ERZ791746 (study PRJEB30046, sample SAMN00792018) | human gut metagenome | study: EMG produced TPA metagenomics assembly of the A metagenome-wide association study of gut microbiota in type 2...
AGACAACTCCCGTTTCTTTGATATTCAGTGGCGCACCGCGCCCAATCTCTAATTGGGATTGACCGGCTGGCCCGGCGTTCGAACGGGCGGTGCCTTGAGCTTTGAGCCTTGAGCCTTGAGCGGACCGGATAATCAATGGATAAGAATGGATAAGTAAGAAATCCGTACATGTGGGGACTGCCAGCAGTCAGGCAAAACTAAAACTCGCGCCGCTCTATACTTTTGAGGCGGCGCACCACCATTCCTGATTCCTCATTCCCCATTCCTCATTATCCCGGACCTTTTTCCCCATCCCCTCGATCTCGGTCTCGATCTCAATCTGCCAATACCCATACATAGGGCTGCTCCTTTTCATCATGGTGGACGCCGAGGATTTCAGGGGTGAAGGCGGGGAATTCCTTCCCGTAGTCTTCGAGGAAGAGAAAGTAGGAGAGAACATTTCCTGTCCACACTTCTCCGGCGGCCAGGGCGCAGATGCCCGGGGGATAGGGCATGAGATTTTCCAGGGCAATCCGGCCTTCCGCTTTTTCGAGGGGAATGGCTTCCCGGCGGCCCCGGAGAAAGTGCTGGTGGGCTTCATGGCCGGAAAGTGGGGCGGCGGGGAAATCTTCTTTGCGGAAAAGGGATTCCAGAAGGGCCCCGGCGTGGTGGGCAGACAGAAAGCCATGGTACCGGCGGCAGAAGTCCCGGAGCCCCTCTTCCGGAAGGCAGGGGAGGGAGGGGAGAAAATCTTTCATTTTCCGATTATCCTGCCAGGCCTTTTCGAATGTACGGAGAGCCCTGGCCAGGCGATCCATTTTCTTTTCGCTGTCCCCCGGTTCCACCAGGAAAAGGAGGGTATAGAAATCCGATTTTTCCGGAGTAATGCCCTGTACTTGCAGATAGAGGGACACAAGGGGCGCAGGTATGGAGTCGGCCCGCTTATCGGAAAAGGTGCCGGTGGTGACGAGGACTTTGCAGGGGTCCAGAAGGTAGGCGTCTTTTGCAAAATCCCGGAATCCGTGCCACGCCTCTTTTGGGTCCAGGTTGAAGAATGCTTTGTCCTTCAGGATTTCCGAAGTATCCGCCTCTTCCCACCGCTTCCCATGAACAGTTGGCGGCAGGAACGGGCGGAACAGGAACGTTTCTGTAAGGAGCCTCTTCCGGAGATCCACGGAGCTCCGGAAGGCCCTTTCCCAGAGGGCCGGCCCCTTCCGGCTGTGGAGGAAGGCGTTCATTTCCAGTCCCGCGAAGAGGGGATAGTAGGGGGAGGTGGAAATGTGCATAAGGAAGGTATCCTGGAACACATCGTCCGGTACGTACCGGGTTGGCTCTTTGATGTGGCTGTCCTTCTTGTGAATCTGGGAAGTCATGGAGAACCCGGAGAGCTGCTTATGGACGGACTGGGTTACCAGGATGCCCGGCGCCTTTTCATCCAATGGGAATGTGAGGACCGCGGACTTTTGGAGAAGAGGAATGAAATTCTCGTACCCGCCCCAGGCATCGTCGAAGAGAATGTAATCACAGAGGTGGCTCAGCCGGGAAAGGATATATTCCGCATTGAGGAAGAGGCCGTCGTAGGTCACGAGCTGGAGGCAGGCCAGCCGGAAAGGACGCTTCCGGCTGAGGGCCTTCGGACAGACCTGGGCCAGGGATGCCCGGATCGATTCCTCCGAAAGGGAGTCTTCCGTCAGGGGACCGATGACGCCGGAATCATTGCGGCCGGAGGGCAGGTACACCGGAATGGCGCCAGCCTGGATGAGGGCGCCCTGCCAGGTGGATTTGTGGTTGTTTCGGTCGAAGAGCACCGCGTCCCCCTCTGCCAGGAGGGCGTTGGCAGCGATGCGGTTGGACGTGGACGTGCCGCCGAGGACGAAGAAACAGGCATCGCTGCCCCACACCGAGGCCGCCAGCTGCTCTGCTTCCCCGGACACCCCTTCATGGGACGAAGGGTCGCCGATGGCATCGGAGGAGTCGGAAATGTCTGCCCGGAAGGCGCCTTTTCCCAGAGCCTTTGTGAAAATCTTTCCTTCTTTCGTAAGATGATAAAATTCCCCGCTGTGGTGGCCGGGGGTATCGAAGTCTTCCCTCTTCTTTTCCGCTTCCCGGAGAAGGGCTTTTGTAAATGGGGGAAGGCTGCTGTAGTCATTGTGCTTTTTCATAATTGTCTCCTTTCCGCCTATTATATCGTGAGTTGAAGTCTGAAGGAAGATTTTGGCATGCTTTTGGATAGAGTCATTACTGCAGGGCTTTGAGCCTTGAGTCTTGAGCCTTTAGCTTTGGAAAATCAGCTTGTGGTGCTTGCGCGGCTGAGGAACGTATGAGGGTTTCTAGCTTCTAGCTGCCAGGAAAACTCGACAGCCTACGGCATGAAGGAGCTCTTGAGGCATCTGCAATCTGCAGGAAGCGCCGCAGGCAAATCAGCTTTCCTGGTGGCTAGCTGCTAGGAGCTGGGAGCCCCGTACGTTCGCATACAGGACAGCCACATACCTCCACTTTCCCGTGCAGGAATAGTCGACTTATGTTACTATGTATAGGACATGATGGGTGAGTGTGCCCATGAAGGGAAAGGAGAACCTATGGCGGAAAACGGGAACGGTGAATACCAGGTCAATATTCCCCTCTTCGAAGGGCCCCTGGACCTTCTGCTCCACCTGGTCACGAAGAATCGGATTGACATCCACGACATTCCGATCCACCTCATCACGGACCAGTACCTGGCCTATCTGGACAGGGCGAAGGAGTTCAACCTGGAACTGGGGAGCAGCTTCTTTGCCATGGCCTCCACCCTGATTCTCATCAAGTCCCGCATGCTCCTGCCGAAGAAGCGGCAGGAAGAGGTGGACGACTCCGAAGATCCCCGGCAGGAACTGTCCCGGTCCCTGGAGGAATTCAAAAAGATGAAGGAAATCAAGGCCCGCATTGAGTACCTCATGGACGAAGAGAGGCCCTACCACATGCGGGAGCCCGAGGTTTTCAAGAGCGGCGCCTATCGGGGCCGCATTTCCCTGTCCCGGCTGCAGGCCGCCTTTTTCTCCCTCTACGATTCCATTCACCAGGAAGAAGAGCGGTGGCTGCCGTCGGAGGAAGTGTCCCTGGATGAGGAAATCAGCCGGTGGCGGGAAGCGCTCCGGAAAGGGACGGTCTCTTTTACGGAGTACCTGAAGAAGAAAAAGACCAGGCTTCAGCTGGCCGTGGCTTTTCTGGCCCTGCTGGAGCTCATCCGGCTGGGACAGGCCAGGATCATGGACAGTGCCGGTGGTTTTATAGTGCAAGGAGGCAGTTTATGAAGGGGCTTACGGGCCTTTCTGCATCGATAGAAGCATTTCTGTTTGCCCGGGGCATTCCGGTTTCCCTCTCGGAACTGGGGGAGGCCCTGGGAGAAGATACGGTGACCGTGGAAAAGGCACTGCATCTGCTGGAAGAAAAATACAGCAGGGAAGACTCAGGAATTACTCTGCACCATACGGGCGCCGGTTATTCGCTGGCGACGAAGAAAATCTATGATTCCTGGCTGTCCTCGCTCCTGGGGAAACAGACACCCCTGTCTCCGGCGGCCATGGAGACACTGGCGGTGGTGGCCTGCCGGGAACCGGTGACCAGGGCGGAAATCGAAAAAATCAGGGGCGTATCGGCGGGCCGGGTCATTTCCCTCCTCATGGATAAGGACCTCATCGAAGAGAGAGGACGGCTCGACGTGCCGGGCAGGCCGATTCTCTATGGCACCACGAAGCGGTTCCTGCAGTGCACCGGCCTCACCGATGTGAGTGAACTGAAGACCCGGTGGTCAGAAAAACTGGACGAAGGAGACTTATTTTGAAAGAACGGTTACAGAAAATATTGAGCCAGGCCGGCATCTGCTCCCGCAGGAAGGCGGAAGAAATGATCGAAGCCGGGAAAGTGAAAGTGAACGGGCAGGTGATCCGGGAACTGGGCAGCGAGGCGGATCCGGTGAAGGACCGCATCGAAGTGAACGGGGAAACGGTGAAGCCGGAAAGGAAGAGATATTTCCTCTTTTACAAGCCCGATAATGTGATTACCTCGGTATCCGACCCCCAGGGCCGACGGACGGTGATGGACTATTTCCGTACGGTTCGGGAGCGGCTCTTCCCGGTGGGGCGGTTGGATTACCATTCCGAAGGGCTCCTCATCATGACAAATGACGGGGACCTGGACTACATCCTCACCCATCCGAGCCACGAAGTGGAAAAGACCTACGAAGTCACTGTGCGGGGCCGGTATTCCATGAAACTGGCGGACAAAATGTCCAGAGGCGTCCGCATCGATACGGGAATTACCGCTCCCTGTGAAATCGAAGTGTTGGAATACAATAAGGAAAAGAATAAGACAAAGATTCGCATGGTACTCCATGAAGGGAAGAACCGGGAAATCCGCAAAATGATGGCGGCCTACCATTACCCGGTCTTTGGCCTGGTACGGACGAAGTACGGATTTTTGACCATGGACGGACTGTCCCGGGGCGGCTATCGCCGTCTCACGTCGGAGGAGGTCAGAAAACTCTATGAACTCTACCGCTAAGCGAATCGCCGTCATCGGCGGCGGTGTGGCCGGGCTCCTGGCATCCCTCACAGCGGCCCATGAAGGGGCGAAGGTCCTGCTCTTTGAGAAAATGCCGAAGGTGGGCCTGAAAATGGGCATCACCGGCAAGGGACGCTGCAACCTCACAAACAGCGCCCCCATCATGGATTTCATTGCCAAAACTCCGGGAAACGGGAAATTCCTCTACAGTGCCTATGAAAAATTCGATAATGAAGACCTCCTGTCCCTCCTTCACAGCTGGGGACTGGCCACGAAAGTGGAAAGAGGGGGCCGGGTCTTCCCCCAGAGCGATGATGCCCAGGAAGTGCGGCACCTCTTCATGGACCGGCTGAAGAAGGAAAAAGTGGAGCTCCACCTGGAAGAACCGGTGCGCCATATCATCGCGGCAGATGGCAGGGCGGCAGGAGTGGTGACGGACAAAGGCCGCTGCGATGTGGACGCCGTCATACTGACTACCGGCGGCGCCTCCTATCCGAGGACCGGCTCCACCGGCGACGGCTATGCCATGGCCCGGGAACTGGGCCATAAGGTGAACACCATCCGGCCCGCCCTCATTCCTCTCGTCTGCAGCGAGGTGTACTGCAGAGAGCTCCAGGGCCTGACCCTGAAGAACGTCACCCTTTCCGTGGAGGCCGGGGGCAGGCGGAAGGCCGAAGAATTCGGGGAAATGTCATTCACCCCCTTCGGCATTTCCGGCCCCATCGTCCTTTCCCTGTCCGATAAAGTATCCCTCTGGATTTCCCAGGGCCGCGGGGTGAAAGGGACTATCGACCTGAAGCCTGCCCTGACCCGGGAAGTCCTGGACCGGCGGGTGCTCCGGGACCTGGAGAAATACCACCTGAAGCAGATGGCCGGGGCCCTCACGGACCTCATGCCCCACCGCATGATCGATACGATTCTTGAACTGGCGGGAATCCCCGGGGACCTGCCGGTGAGCGAGCTGAAAAAAGGACAGCGGCTGGCGCTGGTAGAGGCCATGAAGAACATGCCCCTTACCATTGTCGGCACCCGGCCCATTTCGGAAGCCATCGTCACGGCCGGCGGCGTTTCCGTGAAAGAAGTAAACCCCTCCACCATGGAGTCGAAAATCATAAGGCATCTTTATCTGGCCGGCGAAGTGCTGGATATCCATGCCTACACCGGCGGATACAACCTGCAGGCCGCATTCTCTACGGGCCACCTGGCAGCCCTGTCCGCAGTAAAGGAGTTAGAGTCAGAATGAAGAAATTATCCATTGCCATTGATGGCCCTGCAGGCGCAGGAAAAAGCAGCGTTTCCAAAATCCTGGCAGCCCGCCTGGGCTATGCCTACCTCGATACCGGCGCCATGTACCGGGCCGTAACCTATGAAGCCCTCCAAAGGAAATTGTCCGATGAGACCGCCATTGCCTCCATGGCAGAAAAGCTGGACATGGAAGTGATTCCTGAAGAAGACACCATGCACGTCATCGTAGACGGCAGCGACGTCACCGCCTATATCCGGACTCCCGAAGTCTCTTCCCACGTGTCTGCGGTGTCCGCCATCGCCGGTGTCCGGTCCGCCATGACCGCCATCCAGCGCAGGCTGGGGGAGAAGGGCGGCATCGTTCTGGACGGCCGGGACATCGGCACCACCGTCCTGCCCCATGCAGACGTGAAAATCTTCCTCACCGCCTCCGTCCATACGAGAGCGGTCCGGCGGTTCAAGGAACTCACCGAAGGTCATCCGGATATGACCATGGAAGACGTGGAAAAAGAAATCAGCCGCCGGGATTACCTGGACAGCCACCGGGACATTTCCCCCCTGAAACAGGCAGAAGACGCGGTGCTCCTGGACAACGGGGACCTCACCCTGGAAGGCACGGCAGAAGCCATTATTTCCATCTGCCGCAGGAAATATCCGGACTTTGACAAAGCGTAAAGAGGTGTCATTATGGGATATACAATCGTAAGGGCGGTACTGGACTTCCTCTTCTTCGGCATATTCCGGCTCTACGTGGAGGGCCGGGAAAACGTGCCCCAGACCGGGGCCATCATCGTGGCGCCGAACCACAAAAGCGACTGGGACCCGCCCCTCATCGGCGTGGCCTTCAATACAAGAATCATCCACTACATGGCGAAGGAAGAACTTTTCAAGAACCCCTTCCTGGGCTGGCTCATCCGGCAGTTCGGCACATTCCCCGTGAAGCGGGGCACCGTGGACAGGGCCGCCATCCGCCGGGCCATCCGGGAACTGAAGGCAGGCAATCCCCTGGGCATATTCCCCGAGGGCACGAGAATCCGGAGAGATGGCCTCGGCCGCTTCCACTCCGGCATGGCCTCCCTGGCCCTCATGACCGGCACCCCGGTGGTACCGGTGGCAGTCATCGGCTCCCGCTGGCTTCCTCACAGGAAAGGACCCCTGGCGGTGCTCATCGGCAAGCCGGTGCCCGTTAAGAAACAGCGCCCCACCGATGAAAAGGTGGCGGAACTCAATGAGGTCATCAAAGGAAAAATCCAGGGCCTCATGGATGATTATATGAAGAGAGTGAAAGGCTGAAGGTCCCAAGGATCCAGGTCTCCAAGTCCACTGCCGCTTCGCGGCGGTCGTGTGGCCAGACGGTGTGCGAACGTGTGGAGGCTTCTAGCTTTTAGTTTCTAGCTGCCAGGAAAGCTGTTCCGCCTGCGGCGCTTCTTATCTGTGGCTTTCACCAGTCATTCATGCCGTAGGCTGTCAAGATTTCCGGGCAGCTAACAGCTGGCAGCCAGAAGCTTCGCCCGTTCAAACGCCGGCCCAGCCATGGGGCGCCGCGGAGCGGCAGATCTGCTCAAGGCTGAAGGCTCAAAGCTCCACGGGATCGCATGCTGCACAGTCACACAAGCGCCGCAGGCGGATCCCCTCGACCTCGGTCTCAATCTCGATCTCCCCGGCCTCTCCATGAGGTCGCAGGAACTTTATTTCAAACATTCATGGCTATTGAACTTTTTTATAAAATAATTTAAACCCAGACTATACCAAAAGAAAAGACAGGAATAAATCTCAATGGAAATATACAAAGCAAAGGTCATGGGATTCTGCTACGGCGTCCGGCGGGCTATGAAAATCGCCGAGAAAGCCGCTGATTCCGGCATAAAAGCGGTCACCTACGGACCTATCATCCATAACCCCCAGGTGGTGGGGAAACTGGCAGACCGCGGCATTCCTCCGGTGGATACACTGGAAGACCTCACCGACGAAACTGTGATAATTCGCTCGCACGGAGTGGGACCTTCGTGCTATAATATGCTTAAGTGCAAAAATCTGGCCCTAATGGACGCAACCTGCCCATTCGTCAGACGCAACCAGGAGACCACAAAACGGCTGGTGGCAGACGGAAAGCAGGTTATACTCATCGGTGAAAAAAAGCATCCCGAAATGAAAAGTGTGGCTGAGTGGGCGGTGGGACATTCTTACATGGTAGAAACCATGGAAGATGTAGATGCACTTCCACCAATGCAGGAAGCCCACATTGTCATACAGACAACATTCTCGGCTGCTTTGGCTGATCGGCTGATTGCTGCAATAGGTAAGAAGGTGAAAGACCTTCACGTCAACAAATCCATTTGTGACGCCACCATGCAGCGGCAGCAGGCAGCTCGTGAGCTGGCGGATAGAGTAGATGTGATGATCGTCATCGGCGGGCGCAACAGCGCCAACACCACAAGGCTTGCAGAAATCTGCAGGGAAGAAGGAACCGTGACCCATCATATCGAAACGGCTGGGGAACTAAAACCGAGCTGGTTCCACAGTCGGGACAAGATTGGCATCACCGCCGGTGCATCCACACCGGACTGGATCATAGAGGAGGTAGTTTTTATTATGGAAAACATGAAGGAAATGCTGGATCAGGAGGAAATGAACCTGGATGTACACAAGGGCAGCGTTGTAGAAGGCAAAGTAGTAGACCTCTACGACGACAAAGCTTATATCTCTTTCGGATATAAGACCGAAGCTGTTCTTCTGGCACATGAATATTCCTATCCCGCACCGGCATCCCTGAAGGACGTGCTGAAGATTGGTGATACGCTCCGCGTCCAGATTGTAAGTGCAGTAAAAGAAGACAGCACCATTTACGTATCCAAGATTAAAGTAGACCGTCTGGCAGACTGGGATGTAGTAGAAGAAGCCTTCGAAAAAGGCGAAGCCGTTGAATGCGAAGGTATCGAAGCTATCAAAGTTGGCCTGCTGGTTCAGATTAAATCTCTCCGCGGATTCATCCCCCTGTCCCAGGGCGATCTCCGCTTTGTACACTCCCTGCAGAACCTCGTAGGCAAGACATTCAAAGCAAAGATCCTCGAAGTAGACCGCGCAAAGAACCGTCTCGTCCTCTCCCGCAAAGCTGTACTGGAAGATGAAAGAAACGCAGAAATGGACGTCATTGAAAAGGCCTATGAAAACGGCGACGTACTCAAAGGCACCGTCAAGAAGATCATGCCTTACGGTGCATTCGTCGGCATCAATGGCGTAGAAGGCCTCCTCCACATTTCCGATATTTCCTGGAAGAAGATCGGCAAAGTAGAAGACGTACTGAAACCGGAACAGGAAATCGACGTAAAGATCAAATCCTTCGACCGTGAAAAACAGAGAATCTCCTTCAGCCACAAAGACTGCCTGCCCAACCCCTGGGAAACAGCCATCCATGACCACCAGGTCGACGACATTGTGGATGCCAAGGTTGTAAAGATCCTCGAATTCGGCGTCATCGTAGAACTGGACGACGGCCTCACCGGTCTCCTCCACATCAACGAAATGACTGACGACCACAACAAAAAACCGGGCGATATCTGCCAGCTGGGCGATATCCTCAAGGTTCGCATCATCAATATCGATGAAGGCCGCAGAAGAATCTCCTTCGCCCTGGAAGAAGCTCCTTCCCACGACGAAGCTCCGGCTGAAGAATAACAGCCCAAAAGAAACTGCCTCGAAAGAGGCAGTTTTTTATTGCCCCAGTAGGGGCGTCCAAACCGGCGGAGCTTTGAGCCTTCAGCCTTGAGCAGGCCAGCCGCTTCGCGGCGGATCTCTTCCTGACCGTTAAGAAGACACTGGGGGGCGATATTCTTGCGGGATTGAGATAACCGCGGCCATGCAGGCCCAAGGACGTGGGCCTGCATGGCCGCAGGATAGCTCATCGGCGCGGTACGCGGTAAAATGTGAGTCCATCCCCAGCATGCAGGCCCAAGGATAAGGTCCGCGCCAAAGGCGCAGGATGGATCACCGGAGCGGCAGACAGCAAAATGTGAGCTTTCCCGGACATGCAGTCCAAGCCCAGGCTATAATCAGAAGCCAGTTCCCCAAGGACCTCGGCCCACAGGGCCTGACCGCATCAATCATCGATTGCCTAACAGCCGGAATGCCATCCATTCTCCGTAGCAAGCCCGCAGTAAGCTGCAGGCGGACAGCTGTAAGCCGATCCATCTGTCATCTATCATCTATCATCTGACAGCCGGAATGCCAGCCATCTGTTATGGCCCATCCTCGGCAAGCTGTAAGCTGATAGCTGTCAGCATCTATATACAAGCTCCCGGCGCTATCTTATTTGTGCGCCGCACAACCACTCCTCACTCCTCACTGACAGTCCCGCTTATTCTCGGTATCCTTGGCCATCAGCAGCCACCCCTAAAACTTGACATCCCTCCCATTCCGTCATACAATTTCAATACAGTATGAATAAAAATGGAAAAGTGTTGCTATCCCAAGGATAGCCTCCATATTTATTGAAACATGACTTAAAATAGAAAGGACAGGAACCTATGAGCAAACCTCTCGTAGCCATTGTGGGCAGGCCGAACGTTGGCAAATCTACTCTGATTAATGGGCTGGCCCAGCGCCGCGTGTCCATTGTAGAGGACATTCCCGGGGTTACCCGTGATAGAATTTACTGCGACGTGAAGTGGCTGGACAAAGAATTTACACTGATCGACACCGGAGGCATCGAATTCCGGAACGAGAAAGACCAGATCTCCAGCGGCATCCGGCAGCAGGCGGAACTGGCGGTGGAAGAAGCGGACGTCATCCTCTTCGTAGTGGACGCCCGGACCGGCATGACCGGGGACGATGAAATCATCGCCGGCCTCCTCCGGAAGACCGGAAAGCCGGTGGTGGTGGCTGTCAATAAAGTGGACAGCGAAAACCAGGAAATGGAGGTCTATGAGTTCTACTCCCTGGGCCTCGGCGACCCCATCGGCATTTCCGCCGTGAACCGCCTGGGCTTCGGGGACCTTCTGGACCGCATTACCGAAGGCTTCCCGGATACGAAGGAAGAAGAGTCGGAAGACATCATCCGTACCGCCATCGTAGGCCGGCCAAATGTAGGGAAATCCACCCTCATCAATTCCCTCCTGGGCTATGAACGGTCCCTGGTGGCCGATGAAATGGGCACCACCCGGGACGCCGTGGACTCCGTGTGGACCTACAAGGGCAAGACCTTCATCCTCGTAGACACCGCAGGCATGCGGAAAAAGAGCAAAATCGACGAACCCCTGGAACGGTACAGTGTCATCCGCTCCATCCGGGCCATTGACAACTGCGACGTGGCCATCTTCGTCATCGACGCCGTGGACAAACTCACAGAGCAGGACAAGAAAATCATCGGCTACATCCATGAAGCGGGGAAGGGCCTCATCCTCTTCGTCAATAAATGGGACTCCGTAGAAAAAGACGAGCACACCATCAATGCCTTCGAAAAGGAAATCATGGATGGACTGCCCTTCGCCTCCTATGCCCCCATGCTCTTCGGCTCCGCCCTCACCAAGCAGCGGATCCACAAGCTGGGCGATATGATCTACAGCGTCGCCGAACAGCAGAGCCTCCGCATTCCCACCGCCGTGCTGAACGACCTCCTGGAAGATGCGAAAATGGTGAACCCGCCGCCCGCCCATTCCGGCAGGGTAGCGAAGATCTACTACATGACCCAGGTCGGCATCCGGCCGCCAACGTTCGTCATGTTTGTGAATGATGCGAACCTCATCCACTTCTCCTACGTCCGGTTCATAGAAAACAAGCTCCGGGAATCCTTCAGCTTCCAGGGCACCCCCATTCGTATCGTGGTGCGGAGCAAGAAGGACGGAGGCGACGACTGATGATGTCCATCGTCTGGATTGTACTGGCCTACCTCATCGGTGCCATCCCCAGCGGCTACATCATAGGCCGTGTCTTCTACGGGGTGAACCTGAAAAAAGTGGGCAGCGGAAATATCGGCGCCACCAATGCCTACCGGGAACTGGGGGCAAAGGCAGGAGCCGCCGTATTCATCTGCGACTTCCTCAAAGGATTCATCGCCGTCCACCTGGGCATGCCGGACCCCACCATCGTCCTGGCCTGCGCCGTCTTTGCCATCATCGGCAACGACTGGTCCGTCTTCCTCCACTTCAAGAGCGGCAAAGGCGTGGCCTGCGGCGTCGGCGCCTTCACCTACATCTGCTTTCCTGCCGTCCTGGCAGCCTTCCTCGTATGGCTCGTCCTCTTCAAGTGGAAACACATCGTTTCCCTGGGCTCCATCCTGGCAGCGCCGGTGGTACCCATCGTCATGCTGGTGGTGGGAGAACCGATGGAATACGTGGCCTTCGGGGCCCTCGCAGCGGTGATCGTCATCGGGAAACACAAAGACAATATCAGACGGCTTCTCCGGGGAGAAGAGAAGCCCATTTCCAGGGAAAAGAGGTAATACCTTTGAAAATTGCCATGATAGGAGCCGGCGGCTGGGGAACCGCCATGATGATCGAACTCTCCGGGCGGCACGACGACCTCGTCATGTACTGCCGGAAACCGGCCACCGCCGATAAAATACGGACCACCCGGGTGAACGAAGAATACCTTCCCGGCGCCCGGATCCCCGACAAGATCCGCATCACCAGCAGCCTCGAAGAAGCGGTGAGCGGGGCAGGCTGTGTCATCATCTGCACCCCCTCCCAGGTGGTCCAGGAAATGGCCGCCCGCATCGCCCCCTGGCTCACGAAAGACGCCATCGTAGTCTGCGCCTCCAAGGGCCTTGCCGATAACGAAGGCCACCGCCTTTCCGAAGGCATTACGAAAGAAATCTCCTCCATCACAAAGAACATCGTCGCCCTCTCGGGACCGAACCACGCCGAAGAAGTGGGCATCGGCCTCCCCTGTGCCACCGTGGCGGCCTCCGAAGTGCCGGAAGCGGTACAGGTAGTGCAGGACCTCTACATGAGCCCCGTCTTCCGGGTCTACCGGAGTGACGATATCCGGGGCGTAGAGTATGGCGGCGCCCTGAAGAACATCATGGCCCTGGCCTGCGGCGTGCTGGATGGCATCGGCCTCGGCGACAACTGCCGGGCCGCCCTCATGACCCGGGGCCTCGTGGAAATGACCCGGTTCGGCGTCCACTTCGGCGCGAAAATGACCACCTTCTTCGGCCTCTCCGGCATGGGGGACCTGGTCTGCACCTGCACCAGCGTCCACAGCCGCAACCACCGGGCCGGCATGATGATGGCCAAAGGCATGACGGCCGACGAGATCCGGAAAAGCACAAACATGGTGGTAGAAGGCATCCGTACCGCCCGTCTCGTCCACGAGATCGCCCTGAGAGAGCACATCGACATGCCCATCACCGAAGAAGTGTGCCACCTCATCAAAGGAGACCACAACGCCCGGGAAGCCCTGGAAATCCTCATGACCCGGGCCAAGAAAGCGGAGTCCGAGACCTATCCCATGTAATGCTGCGGATGAAAGAATTGGTAAGAAGAGGAAGCCCTCTCCGGCGCCTCTTCTTTTTATTTCTCGTGACAGGATTTTCCACTTTCCCGTCCCCTGTTTTCCCCTATTTATGCTATAATGAAATCAAGTGTGATTTCAGTCACGCCGTAAGGAGTTATCTATGAATATTATTGGTGGAAGCGCGAAAGGAACCGTCCTCCTTTCCCCAAGCGGGAAGAATACCAGGCCCACCCTGGGGCGGGTGCGGGAGAGTATCTTCAATGTACTGGCCAATGTGGGCCTCCTGGAGACGAAGGTGCTGGACATCTTCGCCGGCACCGGTGCCATGGGGCTGGAAGCCCTGTCCAGGGGAGCGGCGGAAGCCGTCTTCCTCGACAAGGCGACGGGCTCCATCATCCGGGAGAACGGGAAGCGCTGCCACATGGAAGGCAGGATGAAAATCCTGAAAGGGGATGTATCTTCGTCCCTTCGTTCTTTACAGGGACAGCAGTTTGACTATATTTTTATGGATCCTCCCTACCGAAAGGGATATATCAATGAAGTGCTTGCCATGGTCTTTTCCCTGGGCCTTCCGGCGAAGGAAGCGGTGATCATCGCAGAGCACTCTGTGTCAGAGTCTCCGGATTTATCTCGTTTCCGGGAGCAGTGCATACTGTGGAAAGAGAAAAAACTGGGAGCCATTGTAGTCAGCTACCTGCTCTGCAGGTAAACAGGAGTGTATGGAATGAAATTAGCAATCTGTCCGGGAAGCTTTGACCCGGTCACCTATGGTCATCTGGATATTATCAAAAGAAGTGCCTGCCTGGTGGATAAGCTCATTGTGGCGGCTTTCCTGAATCCCACGAAACATTACATGTTTTCCACGGAGGAACGGTTGGCCATGCTGAAGGAAGCGACGAAGGACATTCCCAATGTGGAAGTAGACGCCTTCGATGGCCTCCTCAATGAATATGCAGCGAAGAAACACTGCCACCTCCTGATCCGCGGACTGCGGGCTTTCAGTGACTTTGAATATGAATTCCAGCGGGCATTGATGCTGAAGAAGATCGATCCCACTCTGGAAACCGCATTCTTTATGACGGACGGCCGCTATTCTTATCTTTCTTCTACCGGCGTCCGGGAGCTGGCCCATTTCAATGGGGATGTGACCCAGATGGTGCCGCCCTTTGTACAGGAAATGATCGAGAAGAAGATAAAATCTATGAAGAAATGAGGCTTCTGTTATGGATACGAGAAAACTTCTGGAAGAATTGGAAAATGTGATTAATAATGCCAGCGAGGTTCCTTTCACCAATAAGAAAATGGTGGACAAGGATGAAGTGGAACGGCTCATCGATGCCATTAACCAGTCCCTGCCGAACGAGCTGGAAAGCGCACGGCGCATTGTAGCCGACAAGGAACGGATCATGCTGGACGCCGAAAAGAAGGCGGAAGACACCGTGGCCCAGGCGAAGGACTACATCGCTCGGATTACCGAAGAGAGCGAACTGGTGAAGCAGGCCCAGGAACGGGCAAATGAGGTCATTTCCTCTGCCAACAAGTCCGCCGATGAACTGCGGACCAGCTCCGTCACCTACGCCACCGACGTGCTGAAGTACGTGGAGACGAATATGGAAAACGTGCTGGACAGCCTGAAAAAGAACCGCCAGAGCCTCATCGACTCCAACTCCGCCGCTGCCCGCCAGCAGCAGGAACAGGAACAGCAGCAGGCCCAGGATAACAGCAAGAAATAAAAGGGGCTTTTTCAAAGAAAAGCCGTAAGCCCTTTCTTCTATCGCTTGAACAACAGGGGGACAGGCCTATGGAACCGGATGGAAACAGGAGGAGAGTGAAGCTTCTCTGCCTTTGCATCGCATTCCTTCTTTTAGGTTTGTCTCTTTTTGTATTGGATCCCTTTTCCCTCCGCCGGGAAGAACCGCCGCCGGCGCCTGTAGAAACAGCGAAAACCGGGGAAGAGGGGACAGGGAAGATTCTGGTCTACGTGGTGGGAGCCGTGAAAAATCCGGGGGTTTATGAAATCCCGGAGGGCAGCCATTTCTACGACGCCGTCAGGGCAGCGGGGGATGTACTGCCCTATGCGGACATGAATGCGGTGAACATGGCGGAGCCGGTGACGGAGAGCATGAAAATCTATATTCCCCTGGACCCGTACCAGAAGGACCCTGGCGCCAGAGGCCTTGTCAATATCAATACCGCCGGCCAGAAAGAGCTGGAAACCCTGCCGGGGGTAGGCAAGGTGACTGCAGAAAAGATTATCACCTACCGGGAAGAACATGGACAGTTCAACCGGTTGGAAGACCTGAAGCACGTTCCTTCCATCAGCGATGGAAAGTATAAGAAACTGGCGGATAAGATCACATTATGAATACCCGTACCCCTTTAATCCGGAGTGCCCTGTGCCTGGCGCTGGGAATCATCCTGTATGACGGGATGACTTCCTTTTGGATGCACCGGCTGTGGCTCATCCCGGTGGTGGGGGTATTTTCCTTCCTTCCCCTCCTCTGGAGGAAAGGACGGAAGGAACTTGTCCTTCTGGGGGCAGTCCTGTTTCTCGTAGCCTGCGGCATAGGGCGGATGGCCTTGTCCGACGAAGCCTGGAGCCGGCAGTCCTCCTGGGCTGTGGGAAGCACCGGCCTTTGGACGGGAATCGTGAGGGAATCTCCCTCGGTGAACCGGGAGGGGGAACCCTATGCCCGGTATCCGGTGGAGCTGGAAACCATCCGCTATGAGGACGGAGACGAAAAGGACATAGCCGGCACGGCCTATATCTATGAAACCAATCCGAAGCAGCTCTACCGGCCGGGAGACCGGATTTCGGTTTCCGGGAAAATGACGGCAGTCCGCATTTATAAAAATCCCGGGAAAATCGACCTGGAAGGACGGTATAGGAGCCAACGGCTCCTGGGACGGATTTATCCGGAGAAGGGGGAGACTCTCCGCTTTTCCGGGGACAGCGGCGAATTCCGCATCCAACGTTGGGCGGAGGATACGAGAAATCGGATTTCCCATGCCTTTGCTCCCTATATGGACCCGGTGCGGCTTCATATATTGGGGACGCTCCTCTTCGGCGGAAATTACAGCGATATTCCGCAAAAAATTATGAATTCCTTCTCCAGCACAGGTATAGTTCATATTTTGTCGGTATCCGGCTCCCATGTGGCTCTTCTTTTCGGATTTCTCTATTTTCTGGGGAAATGGATACATCTGCCGGAAAGGGTGGTCATTTCTTTGGCTATCCTCCTGGTTCTTTTCTATTCCTTCCTGTCGGGACTGGTGCCTCCGGTCATCCGGGCGGCGGCCATGGGGATCCTGTCGGTGGGAGGGGTGTTTCTGGACCGGGAGAAATCGTCATTGAACCTTTTGGGGGCCGCGGTGACGGGAATGCTGCTCTGGGATCCCTTTTACCTCTATGACGTGAGCTTCCAGCTTTCCGTAGGTGCTTCGGCGGGAATCCTCATTTTTTACCGGCCATTATCCCGATTTTTCAGCCGCTTTTCCCACCTGCCCCATTGGATTGGCGAGGGCATCGCCCTTTCCACGGCGGCCCAGGTGCTGACGATTCCCCTGGTACTTTACGACTTCCACAGTTTCCCCTTCTATTTCATCCCGGCCAACCTGTTCGTGACGCCGGTGCTGGAATGGGTGATTATTGCAGGCCTTCTTGCGGCGGTGCTGTCATTTATTTTCCTGCCCCTGGCCGGCGGGATCCTGCAGCTGGCGGATTACCTCCTCTGGTTTTCCATCCGCCTGAACCTCACCCTGTCGTCCCTGCCCGGCGCCTCTTTGCGGACCGGAGCTATGACAGTCATGGAAATCCTTCTTTATTACAGCACCGTAGGGATCCTGTATTTCAAAAAATATCTCTTTCAGCGGCCCCGGCGGCTTATGGCGGCGGGAGGCTGCTGGTGTCTTCTGGCCCTGGGGTGCTTTACGTTGCTCCTGCTGGCCCCAAAGGCCCGTCTCTATGCCCCGGAACTGGGGCCGGACCAGGGGGCCGTCCTTCTTTCCGGCGGACATCGGATTCTGTATTACCGGGGCGGCAGCATTCCTTCCCATACATCCAATTGGGAATGGAACTCCTTCCTTGGTTACGTGGGCCTTACGGAGGCAGACCTGCTGCTGCTGAACCTGGAAGAAGTAAAAGAGCCGATTCCCCTGTCCCTGTCCATCCCGGTCCGGGAAATCTGGGTGGCTGGGGGCCCGGTGGAGAAAAAGGCACCCCAGGTGCTGAAGGATTTCAAGGGGACACTGCGGAATGTAAAGGCCGCTCGGCTTACCATGGGAAACATGGCGGCCATCACCAATGGCAGCAGCTTTCTCCTCACCGAACGGGACCGGGCGGTCTACTTCTCCGGCCGGAAGGGACTCTCCCTTTCCTCTTTCCCGGAACACACCCTGTGGGTGGCGGGAAACAGGAAAAACAGCGCAGGCATCCCGGTGGAAGAAATCCGGCGGGTCCGGGGAGAAGCCATTATTTATGGAGGCAGCCGGCTGGCCTCCTCTTGGGAAGACATGGATTTGCTTGAGTCGGAACATTACCCTGCAGCCAATGTGTATGAAAAGGGCATGCAGGCCGCTTCGTTTCGGAAAGATTGGACACTGGAAGGACATGGTCTATGGTATCGGGAAAGGTAAAGAAGAATAACTGCTGTTTCCTCTATGGCGACGACAGCGTTTCCGCCAATATACGAAAGGATGGGATCATCCGGGCCTATTTCCGGGGAAGGAGTCCCGACATCACCCAGTTCGACGGCAATGGGTCCTACGAGGAGTACCGGAATGCCCTGGAGGGGCAGTCCCTCTTCAGCACGGACACGGCGGTGATCATTAAGAATCCCCCCATGCTGAAGCGGCCGTCCCACTCGGAGAAGGAAGAGAAGAAGCAGGCCGAATTCCTGCAGCTCCTCGCGGACCTTCCTCCGGAGATCCTCCTCATCATCCTCTTCGAAGGGAAGCCGGACAAGCGGACGAAATTCGTGAAGAACCTGCTCTCTCTCTGCTACAGCGAGGAAATGAGCCTCCTGAATCCCCGGGACGCGGCGGGCACCATGATCCGCATGCTGGCGGACGGGGGAAAGCGGGTGGACTACGGGGCCAGGGAGTACCTGGAGACCGTCCTTTCTTCATGGAACGAAATTTCCTCCCCCCTTCTGCAGACGGAATGTGATAAAATTGTGCTGATGTGCGGCAGCCGGGACACGGTGACCCAGAAGCTTCTGGAAATCGCCCTGCCCGACTATATGAACCAGGGTATCTTCAAATTCACCGACGCCCTGCTGGACAGGAAGGCGGATGTGGTTCTTGCCAGCGCGGACCGGGTATTCACCGATATTCCCACCACCATTAAGAACCTCGGTTTCCTGTCGTCGAAATTCAGGAAAATCAAGATTCTCCACGAAATGGAACGGAACCGGATCCCCGAGAAGGAGATCCAGAAGGTCCTCGCCATCCGGTCCTCCTGGATGTGGCGGAATATGAAGAACGAAGCCCGGAAGGTGAGCGAAGGGGAAGCGGAATGGTTCCTCCTCGAAATCTTTAAGTACCAGATGAAAACCCGGCAGGGAGCGTCAGAAATGGAACTGAAGGACCTGCTTTTGAAATATTGTATGAAACGAAGGTAACGGATCATTGAAGCTCAGGGTGAAACGGATCGCAGCCATGCTCTCGCTGGCTGTCATAGCAGCGGGGGCAGTGGCTCCTTTTATATGGGTGAAAGGGGACGCTGTCATCCCGGGAGTCCGGGTGAACGGCATCGCCGCCGGCGGCAAGACCAGGGCAGAGCTCACGGAACTCTTCCGGCAGAAGAACGAGGAACTGGCAGGGGAAAAACTGGCCCTCACGAAGGATACGGCCCAGGAAGAGTGGACATTCAGGGACCTCGGCGTCCGCTATGATGAAAAGAGCCTGGACGAAGCCATGGCCATCGGCCGCACCGGCAGCCTCTTTGCCCGGTGGGAAGAACGGTGGAAGGCCCTCCTCTCCGGCAAAGCGGCCCATGTGGATGCCACCTTTGACGAAAAGGCGGTGGACAGCAGAGTGGCTGCCCTCACGGCCAAGTACGGAAAACCGGCACAGAATGCGTACCCCCGTTTCCATAACGACGGCTCTATTACCTTCTCCGAAGGCCGACCGTACCTGAAGGTGGACGGAGACGCCCTGAAAGAGAACGTCCGGGAGACTCTGGCGGCAGGAGAAGGGAAGACCATCGAAATCCCGGCGTCCGAAGAGAAGAAGCCGAACATGTCTCCCGCCGATGCGAAGGAAATCAACAGCATCCTCGGGAAATACACCACCCACTTCGGCCCTGATCGGAACAGGAGTGACAATATTCACCTGGCCGCCGAAAAAATCAGCGGCACCTACCTGAAGCCGGGGGGAGATTTCTCCTACAACGGCACCACGGGATCCCGGTCCGCCGCCAATGGGTACAAAGAGGCGCCGGTCATTATCAATGGGAAACTGGAACCGGGTAGCGGGGGAGGCGTGTGCCAGGTGAGCTCCACCTTATTCAATGCGGTCCTTCTCTCGGGACTCGAAGTGACACAGCGGACCAGCCATTTCTCGCCGGTGTCCTACGTCCCCCTGGGCCGTGACGCCACGGTGGCGGAAGGAATCATCGATTTCCGCTTCCGGAACCACCTGAAGCACGGCATTTACATTTACACCGAATATGCCCCGGGGTCCGTCACCGTCTTCATCCTGGGCAATAAGGAAGACCGGCCCTCCTACGTGGACCTGTCCAAAACAAAGGACGACACCCTCCCCTTCAAGACGGTAAATAAAGTGGACCCCGCCCAGAAGGAAGATAAAAAGGTGGACGAAGGCCACGAAGGCCGGAATGTGACCATCAGACAGAGCGTCAAATGGGCCGACGGCCGGGTGTACCACGACCTCTTCGAATCGGACTACGAAGCCGTAGATACGGTGGTGACCTATAAGAACCCGGAGGATGTGCCGAAGGAGTGAGATACATAATGTGGCCGACTGCAGGCTGACCTGATGGAAAGGTGGCTGAAGGGTAACGGGCTGCGCCCGAGGGGAAGGTGCGGCGCACAGGTTAAATAGCGCCGCATGATGAATCCAGCGGCTTTGCCCGGGCGCAAAAAAGGAATATGGATTCAGGTTTGAGGTCAGGAGTGCCTGCTGGCCATCATCTCACTTTTTATTATAGTAGTCAGCACGTGCCCCCTTAGAGAAGGGGGCAGCCCGAAGGGCAGGGGGCAGCCCGAAGGGCAGGGGATGGATCCGCCTCGTAGAGGCGGAATCTGCAAAGTAGAGGATGGAATAAACATTGGTTATCTTACATCCTGCTGCTTATGGTTAAAATGAATACCCCCTGCACCTTCTCTAATGGGCTGCCTGTTTAGAAATAAAGTAACATAGTGATTTGATCTTGGTGGCTTCGCCGCACTTCCCCCTCAGGTGAAGCCCGTTCCCCTTGAGTCACTTCAGCCCCCTTAGCCACTTTTCACCAGCGCCGCAGGCTGGCCGGCTTTTCTAGAAGCTAGCAGCTAGAAGCTAGAAGCCCCGCCTATTCGCACGGCGCTTAACTTTACGACACCCCGCTGCGGAGCAGCTGATGAGCTCAAGGCTCAAGGCTGAAGGCCCAAGGCCCCGCAGGTTTGGACTATACATTTTCATTTATAAAGGAGTAAACCATGGGAAAATACCGTCTGCAATCACGGAATAAGAATTCCGCCATCCCCCTGATGGAGGTGGATACAGAATGCCGGGCCTGGTATATCAGGGCGGACCACAAAGAGGCCGCCATCAAAGCCCTCCAGGACATGGGGAAAGAAATCCTGTCCATCGAGTCCATCTACATCAATGGGGACGACGTGACGGATGAAGTATTTTCTAAAATCGCCATGAAGCAGGGCCAGGCCCAGGGAATTCCCCTGGCTTCCCAGCCGGAGGCGCCGGCGTCCTATGCAGGCTTCGGGGGAGAAGACATTCCCCTGCCTGACGAGGAACCCATGGAAAACTTTTCCCTCCCGCCCGACGATATTTCCCTGCCCTCCCTGGATTCCATAGAGCAGGCAGCGTCCCGGCCGGAAGAGATGCCTCCCATGCCGGAGGCGCCGGAAATGGATATGCCCGACATCCTGCCCTCCCTTTCCAGTGTGCTCCCCAAGAGTGCCCTTACCCCGTCCGCCCCGGCGAAGGGGAAGAAGGGGGGACCGGCCAATGGCATTTTCATCGGCAGGAAACATATTTCCGGGGACCCCGTGGATATCCGGACCATCACGGACGAAGCGGATGGCGTCATTTTCAACGGCACCGTCATCAATGCGGAGGTCCGGGAACTCCGGAGTAAGAAGAAGCTTTTCATCATGAGCCTTGCCGACGATACGAACGGCATTGCCTGCAAGAAATTCTTCGACAAGCCCGAAGAAGCGGCGGGGGTAGAATCCCTGAAGCCCGGCACCGTGGTAAAGGTGCGGGGAAACGTGCGGTTTGACAAGTACACCAACGGCCTCACCCTGGAAATCCAGCAGATGGAGAAGGGGGAAGCCCAGGTCATCGACCATGAAGACAACTATCCCACCCCCCGGGTGGAGCTCCATCTCCACACGAAAATGAGCCTGGACGGCCTTATCGACAATGAGGAAATCATCAAAACCGCTGCCAAGTGGCACCATCCTGCCGTGGCCATTACGGACCACGGCGTGATCCAGGCCTTCCCGAAGATCCAGGACCTGGCGGAGAAATACCACCAGAAGGTGATCTACGGCATGGAAGGGTACATGATCGACAAGATCCCGGAAAATCCGGACACCGACCGGCAGCAGTACAACCACATCATCATCCTGGCAAAGAACATCACCGGCCTCCGGAACCTCTACCGCATGGTGACCCTGTCCCACCTGAAGTACTACCGGAAGCGGCCCCTCATTCCGAAGCCCATCCTGGAAGAGCTCCATGAAGGCCTCATCTACGGATCCGCCTGCGTGATGGGCGAATTTTTCCGGGCCGTCCTGAAGGGAGAAAGCGACGAGGAACTCATCAAAAAAGCAAAGTTCTACGATTACCTGGAAGTGCAGCCCCTGGGAAATAACGAATTCCTTATCAACGAAGATAAATTCGGCAACGTGAATTCGAAGAAGGACCTGGAGGACCTGAACCGGAAGGTCATAGAAATCGGAGAGAAAGCGGGCCGCCCGGTGTGCGCCACCTCCGACGCCCACTACATGTTTGCCGAAGACCAGCGGAACCGGGATATCCTCCTTTCGAACTGGGAAAAGCCGGGGAAAATCGAGTCCCATCCGCCCGTCTACATCCGGACCACCCAGGAAATGCTGGATGAATTTTCCTACCTGCCCAAGGAAAAGGCCATCGAAATCGTCATCACCAATACGAGAAAAATCGCGGAGCAGTGTGAAGTGCTGAAGCCCCTGGCGGAGGAATGGAAGTCCTACAACCCGAAGATCGCCGGCGCCGATGACAAGCTGGTGAAAATGTGCTACGACAATGCCCACGCCATTTACGGGGACCCATTGCCGAAAATCGTGGAGGACCGGCTCACCCTGGAACTGACGCCGATCATCAAGCACGGCTACGGCGTCCTGTACTACATCGCCCATAAGCTGGTGAAGCACTCCAACGACCGGGGCTACCTCGTTGGCTCCCGGGGATCCGTAGGGTCCTCCTTCGTCGCCACCATGTCCGGCATTACGGAAGTAAATCCGCTGCCGCCCCATTACGTGTGCCCCAAGTGCCACTGGACAGAATTCTTCACCGACGGCTCCGTAGGCGGCGGTTTCGACCTGCCAGATAAGAAATGCCCGAAATGCGGTACTCCGCTCCACAAGAACGGCCATAACATTCCGTTTGCCGTATTCCTGGGATTCGACGGGGACAAGGTCCCTGATATCGACCTGAACTTCTCCTCCGGCGACGACCAGGGCGTGGCCCATAAGTACACCGAAGAACTCTTCGGACGGGACAATGTATTCCGGGCCGGCACCATCGCCGGCATCCAGGACAAGACGGCCTACGGTTTCGTGAAGAAATACGCCGAAAACCGGGGACTCTCGTTCAACGATATTTTCATAGAAAAACTGTCCGCCGGCGTGGCAGGGGTGAAGCGCACCACCGGCCAGCATCCGGCAGGCATCATGGTCTGTCCGAGGGATATGGACATCCACAATTTCACGCCCCTCCAGTACGCGGCAAACAAGAAATATCTGAAAGATGAAGAGGGAAACCAGATTCCCGGCACCATCACCACCCACTTCGATTACCACTCCATCTCCGGCCGTATGCTGAAGCTGGATATTCTGGGCCACGATGATCCGAAGGTCATCCGCATGCTCCAGGATATCACCGGCATCGACCCCATGACCATCCCCTTCGATGATAAGAAGACCTTGTCCCTCTTTTCCTCCACCGAAGCCCTGGGCATCACGCCCCAGCAGCTGGCATCGGTCATCGGCAACAAGGGAGTCACTGTAGGGGCCCTGGGGCTCCCGGAATACGGTACCCCCTTCGTCCGGGGCATGCTGGAAGACACGAGGCCGAAGAACTTCTCCGAACTCGTACGAATTTCCGGATTTTCCCACGGCACCGATGTGTGGCTGAATAACGCCCAGGACCTCATCAAGAACGGCACCGTGAAACTGGAAGACGCCATTTCCACCCGAGACGACGTGATGAACTACCTCATTCACCACGGGGTGAAGCCCCTCACCGCCTTCAAGGTCATGGAAAACGTCCGTAAAGGGAAGGGCCTCGAAAAGAATGGCTCCAACAACCGGGCAGAGCTCGACGCCGCCCACATTCCCCAGTGGTTCATCGACTCCTGCCTCAAGATCGGCTACCTCTTCCCGCGGGCCCACGCCGTGGCCTACGTTATGATGGCCTTCCGCATCGCCTGGTTCAAGGTGTACCAGCCCCTGGCCTACTACGCCGCCTACTTCACCATCCGCGCCGAAGGCTCCTTCAATGCGCCGGTGATCCTCCGGGGCCTGGAATCCCAGAAACAGGAACTGGCCCGCATCGCCTCCCTGGAACACCCCACGGCCGTGGAAAAGGGCAACGCCACGGTCATCGAAGTGGCAGCGGAAATGTACCTCCGGGGCCTGGAATTCCTGCCCATCAGCCTCGAGAAGTCGGACGCCTCCGAATTCAAGATGGAAGACGGGAAGCTCCGTCCTCCCTTCAATTGCATCCCTGCCCTGGGAGACGCGGTGGCCAAGGAAATCGTGAAAGCAAGGGACGAGCACCGCTTCACCTCCAAGGAAGACCTGAAGAAACGGGGCAAGGTGAGCCAGTCCATCATCGACACCATGGACGACATGGGCATCCTGAAAGACCTGCCCGACGAAGAGCAGATGTCGCTGTTCTCGTTTGCATATTAAAGCTGCCATGCGACCGTGTGGAGCTTCTGGCTGTTAGCTGCTGGCTTTCAGGAAAGCTGGTCAGCCTACGGCGCTTCTGCCAATTTCAGCCAGCGGCTTAGCTGTGCAGGAGAATCCTGTCCGGTTTTGGCCCCAAGGGCCTGCCCAGATACCCTGGCCGCTGGCAGCCAGGAGCTGGAAGCCCCCACCCGCGCAGCCATACACCCAGCTATCCGACATCTGTCGCAAGAGTGGCTGTACAGCTCAAGGCTCAAGGCTCAAGGCTGAAGGCTCAAAGCCCTGCTCCGGTGAATCCAACCGTTAACAAAGCCTTGCACAATTTCCCTGTCCCATGATATAATTGCATTAACATTCGGGGTTATAGCTCAGTTGGTCAGAGCGCTTCGTTGACATCGAAGAGGTCTTTGGTTCGAATCCAAATAGTCCCACCAGAATTCATAACCCGCCGAAAAGGCGGGTTTTTGTGTTTTCCAAAAGACCCGGAAAGAAGGGGATTCCATGAAACTCTTTGCGGTACTCATGGTATTGATCGCCGGCACCATGTGGGCCGGCTGCGGCCTGGCGGCCCAGGATTTCTTCCGAAAAAGCACGCTGGACTCCATGGACCTCACGGTGTTCCGCATGTTCTCCGCCGGCTTCATCATGTTCTGCGTCTGCTGCATCCGGGGGAAATGGAAGCCGGCCATTCGGGAAATGAAGAAGCGGCCCGTCCTCTGGCTGGGCCTTATCTTTTACGGCATCGTGGGTCTCATGCTCATGCACTACACCTACTTCGCCTCCATCGCCGCCGGCAATGCTGCCGCCGCCACGGTGATCCAGTACACCTGCCCCGCCATCGTCATCATCTGGGTATCTCTCCGTCATCGCCGGTTTCCCGGAAAAGGGGAGCTCGCGGCTGTGATCCTTGCCATTCTTGGAGTCTTCCTCCTCGTCACCGGCGGGGACATCCATAAAATCGCCGTGCCCGCAGACTGCGTATACCTGGGCCTCATATCGGCCTTCCTCTTTGCCGTCTGCGCCATATACCCGAAACACCTCATGGGCATCCTGGACAACTCCTTCATCCTCACCATCGGCATGTTTACCGGCGCCACAGCAGCCTGGCTCCTGGACCCGGTCACCGACTTCTCCGGCTTCTTCGCAAGGAACGTACTCTTCGACTCCATCTGGATCGTAGTCTGCGGCACCGTGGTAGCCTTCACCTGCTACAACGCAGGCCTCCATTACCTCAGCGCATCCCAGGCCTCCGTCACCGCCACCGTAGAACCGGCGGTATCCGTCATCGCCTCCTTCTTCCTCTTCAACGTCCGCTTCGACTGGATCCAGGCCGTCGGCATCGTCATGGTCCTCCTGGCCATAGCAGCGCCGGGAGTGATAGGGGAGAAAGGAAAGCTATGAAATCTGACTCTGCGAATTAATCAGCGCTTCCCTGGATTCAGGTCCAGGTCTAGGTCTAGGTCTAGATCTAGATCTAGGTTGTCAGCCTGCGGCTGTCCCTACAGAACCCATCCGCATCTCCGCCGCACTCTGTGACACTACCCCTAACCCGTCATCTCGAGCGATGGCAGCATGTTGTATGACTCAGCCGTTAAAAATTGCTACAGCTACGATGAGTCGAGAGATCTCTCTGGAAGATGCCTATGACGGTGATACAACGCCATAGGGCGCTGGTCCCACTAGAATTCCTCTGTCTGCTGCGCAGACATCCCCCCTTTGAAAAAGGGGGACTGTTGACCGCGGCTTTGCCGCCGATGGAATCCTAAAGACACTGCACCAAAAAATCGCAAATGACGCTGCAGCAGGCTCCCTTTTCAAAGGCAGAGGTCCTGCATAGGACCTCTGAGCCGGGCGCAAGTTTGCGCTTAGCCTGCCCATAAAAGCGCTTTCCTTTTAGCGCCCGGCCGGAATGCTCCCCACCGAGGTGAGGGATTCTAATGGGTTTACTGCACAATGGGCATTTAAATCGCCAGTGAGAAGACACCATCGGAATCCCTCTGTCTGCTGGCGCAGACATCCCCCTTTGAAAAAGGGGGACTGTTGACCGCGGCTCCGCCGCCGATGGGATCCCTAAAGACTCTGCACCTGTAACGTTTAAATGACACTGCAGTAGGCTCTCTTCCCCAAAGAGAGCTGCCCACGGGGCTGAGAGATGGTAATGGGGTTACTGCACAATGGGCATTTAAACTCCTATGTGAGAAGAACCCACCAGAATCCCTCTGTCTGCTGGCGCAGACATCATTCCGGCCGGGCCCTGAAAGGAAGGCGCTTTAATGGGCAGAAAAAGCGCCAACTTGGGCCCGGCTCGAGGGTCCTCTGCAGGACCCTCGCCTTTGAGAAAGGGAGACTGTTTATAGCGGCTCCGCCGCAGATGAAATTCATAAGGCGGCGCTTCCCAATTTGTGCGCCGCCACCACCGCGGCGAAGCCGCTGGCCGGTTCAGCCCGCAGGGCCTGATGACCTAGGGCTAGACCTAGATCTAGACCTAGACCTAGACCTAGACCCCTCGATCCCGACCTCATTATCCTTTACTCCCATTTCCCTCATATAGTACAATAGAGCAGATGAAAAATTTGCATTATATACAGGAGCACCTATGGATACAGAACATATCAGAAACTTTTCAATCATCGCCCACATCGACCATGGGAAGTCCACCCTCGCCGACCGGCTCATCGAGCTCACAGGCACTGTGAAGAAGAGGGACATGGAAGCCCAGATCCTGGACACCATGGACCTGGAAAGAGAGAGGGGCATCACCATCAAGGAGCAGTCCGTCCGCCTCATGTACAAGTATGAAGACGGCGACACCTACGAGCTGAACCTCATCGACACCCCAGGGCACGTGGATTTCAATTACGAAGTGTCCCGGAGCCTTTCCGCCTGCGAAGGGGCTATCCTCATCATCGACGCCACCCAGGGGGTCCAGGCCCAGACCCTGGCTAACGTGTACCTCGCCCTGGACCATGACCTGGAAATCATCCCCGTCATCAATAAGATCGACCTTCCCAGCGCCGACGTGGACCGGGTGAAGAAGGAAGTGGAAAATATCATTGGCCTTGACATGTCCGATGCCATTCCCGTTTCCGCCAAGACCGGCCAGAACGTGGAAGAAGTACTGAAGCGCATCGTGGAGCAGGTACCGCCGCCTCCGGATAATTCGAAGAAGCCCCTGCGCTGCCTTATTTTCGATTCCATTTTCGATTCCTACAAAGGAGCCATTGCCTACGTCCGGGTGATGGACGGGGAAATCAAACCGGGCATGAACATCAAAATGATGGCTTCCGGCAAGGTGTACACGGTGACAGAAGTGGGCTATTTCTCGCCCCTTCCGAAACCTGCCGACGTCCTCACCTGCGGTTCCGTGGGCTACGTGGCTGCCAGCATCAAGAACGTCCAGGACTGCGAAGTGGGGGATACCATCACCACCGCCGAAAACGGCGCCGCCGAGGCCCTCCCGGGCTACCGGAAGGCATTGCCCATGGTATTCTGCGGCATGTACCCCATCGACAGCAAGGACTATGACAACCTGAAGGACGCCCTGGAAAAGCTGAAACTCAACGACGCGGCCCTGGAATTCCAGCCCGAAACCTCCCAGGCCCTGGGATTTGGTTTCCGCTGCGGCTTCCTGGGACTCCTCCACATGGACGTGGTCCAGGAACGGCTGGAACGGGAATACCACCTGAAGCTCATCACCACAGCCCCCTCCGTCATTTACCACGTCTATAAGACCGACGGCACCATGGTGGCCGTGGACAATCCGGCGGAACTGCCGCCGATGACGAAGATCGAGCACATCGAAGAACCGGTGGCGAAAGTGAGCATCCTCGTCCCCTCCGGCATGGTGGGGAATGTGATGGAACTGGTCCAGAACCGCCGTGGCGTCTTCGAAAATATGGAATACCTCGACGAGACCCGGGTAGACCTCACCTACCACGTGCCCCTTTCGGAAATCATCTTCGATTTCTTTGACAAGCTGAAATCCTGCACCAAGGGCTACGCTTCCCTGGATTACCAGGTGGACGGCTACCAGAAGACCGACGCCGTGAAGCTGGATATCCTCCTGAATGGGGACCTCGTGGACGCCCTGTCCATCATCGTCCACCGGAGCAACGCCCCCGCCCGGGGCCGGGCCCTGGCACTGAAGCTGAAGGATATCATTCCCCGCCAGCAGTTTGAAGTGCCCATCCAGGCCGCCATCGGCAGCAAGATCATTGCCCGGGAAACCATCAAGGCCTACAAGAAGGATGTGCTGGCCAAGTGCTACGGCGGCGACGTGACCCGTAAGAAGAAACTGCTGGAAAAGCAGAAGGAAGGGAAGAAGCGCATGAAGCAGGTAGGCAGCGTGGAAATCCCCCAGGAAGCGTTCATGGCGGTCCTGAAAGATGACTGACCTGGGATTATATATTCATATACCCTTCTGTAGAAGCCGCTGTGATTACTGCGGCTTCTATTCGATTGGAAGGAAACCGGATGGCCGCTTCCTTTCCGCCCTCCTGAAGGAAATGGAAATGCGGAGCCCCGCCTTTGTCGGCCGCACCTGCGACACCCTCTATCTGGGCGGCGGCACCCCCTCCTCCCTGACTGAAGACCAGCTTGCACAGGTCATGGAAGGGGTGAGGCACTATTTCCACCTTTCAGAAACGGCGGAAATCACCATGGAAATGAACCCCTGCGATATGACCGAGTCCTACCTGCAAAATGCCAGGGCCCTGGGCATCAACCGCATTTCCATCGGCGTCCAGAGCCATGACGACCGGCTCCTGCGCGCCATCGGCCGCCTCCATACCGCATCGGAAGCGGAAAAGGCGGTGAAACGGGCCTATAAAGCGGGATTTCACAACATGAGCATCGACCTCATGTACGAACTGCCGGGTCAGAGTGTGGAGGACTTCCGGAAATCCCTCCTCTGGGCGGTGCACCTTCCCATTACCCACGTCTCCGTGTACAGTCTCATCCTGGAAGAGGGGACAAGGTTCAAGCAGCTGGCGGACCGGGGAGCGCTCATGAGGCCCACAGAAAACGACAGCTGGCTCATGTACCGGGACATGTGCCGGATCCTGCCGCACTACGGCTTCGAGCGGTACGAAATCTCCAGCTTCGCCCGGAGAGGATTCCGCAGCCGGCACAACCAAAAGTACTGGGAACTGAAAGACTACCTGGGCCTCGGGCCTGCCGCCGCCTCCCGCATCGGAAGGCAGCGCTTCGAAGTGAGCCCCGGCGTCCGGCTCTATGAAAAAGAACTGCTCACCGGCAGCCCGCCGTCCATGGACGTGGAAAACCTGTCGGAAAAAGACGAAATGGAGGAATACTGCTTCCTCCACCTCCGCATGAAAGAAGGCATCCCTTTAGACGACTTCGCCCGCCGCTACGGAGAAGACATCCGCTATTGGTACGGCGATAAAATCACCATGCTCAAAAAGCAGAAACTCCTGAAAGAAGAAAACCGCCGCCTCTCCTTCACCTTCCACGGCGCCGCCCTGGGCAACTATGTCTTCGAACAGTTCCTGCGGGATGAGTAGGGGAGAAGAGCAGGTAGTGAGAAGTGAGGAGTTAGGAGTGAGGAGTGGTGGTGGCGGCGCACAAATCAGATAGCGCCGCCTTATGATATTTGATTGCCGCGAAGCGGCGGTACCTCAATTCTCTTCACTCAATTTTCAAATCTATTTCTGAGCTGCAGCTTCGATGAGCCGAGAGATTTTTCCGGTCAATGACTATGACCGAACTACATCGAAAGAAGTAAGCAGGTTGATAGTTGAGGGCCAGCGGCTCCGCTGCCAATGGGTCCCTGGTGGCTCTGTTCAAAAAAGTGCAAATGACTCAGCAGTAGGCTCTCTTCCCCGAAGAGAGCTGCCCACGGGGCTGAGAGATGGTGATGGGTTTACTGCACAATGGGCATTTAAACCGCCAGTGAGAAGAACCCATAAGAATCCCTCTGTCTGCTGGCGCAGACATCCCCCCTTTGAAAAAGGGGGACTGTTGACCGCGGCTCCGCCGCAGATGGGATCCTGAAGACTCTGCACAAAAAAGTGCAAATGACTCAGCAGTAGGCTCTCTTCCCCGAAGAGAGCTGCCCACGGGGCTGAGAGATGGTGATGGGTTTACTGCACAATGGGCATTTAAACTCCTATGTGAGAAGAACCCACCAGAATCCCTCTGTCTGCTGGCGCAGACATCCCCCTTTGAAAAAGGGGGACTGTTAACAGCGGCTCCGCCGCCGATGGGATCCCTAACGACTCTGCACCTGTAACGTGTAAATGATACTGCAGCAGGCTCTCTTCCCCGAAGAGAGCTGCACACGTGGGCACAGGTCCTGCATAGGACCTGCGAGGCCAGCCCAAGTTGGCGCTTAGCCTGCCCATTAAAGCGCCTTCCTTTTGTGGCTGGCCATGGGGTTAGCTGAAGGGAACTGAAGGGCTGGGCCCGCAGGGCCAGATCCCCTCGATCTCGATCTCGGTCTCAATCTCATTAGCCCGCAGGGCCAGGCCACCTGGCCACCAGCCACTAGCTACTAGCTACTTACTTCACATTCCCCCTTTCCTTTTTCCTCCTGTTGGATTATCATAAGAGTATCCACAATTTCACAAGAAAAAGGAAGCACTGCGGCTTCGGGGACGGGAAATCCCGTGCCCCTCTGCCGGAGTGCCTTTTTTATTGGAGGGAGAATTTGTTATGCCAGTTTCTTACATGGAAATCAATCTGAATGCACTTCGTCACAATCTGAGAGTCATCCGCCAGCACCTGCCGAAGGAAGTGAATGTCCTGGCCGTAGTGAAGGCCAATGCCTATGGCCACGGCGCTGTGGAAACGCTCCGCATCGCCATGGAAGAGGGATATACCGCCGCCGCCGTAGCCCGGGTGGAAGAGGGGGCCGAACTCCGTAGAGCCGGCTTTACCTGCCCCATGTACGTCCTTGGCCTTCCGCTTCCAGAAGACATGCTCATGGGCGTGAAATACGACCTCACCCTGCCGGTGGATGACACGGTGGACCTGGAAGCCTTCGAAGACATTGCCAGAGGCGCCGGAAAGACGGTAGAAGTCATGATGCCTATTGACACCGGCATGAACCGCATCGGCACCCATCCCGAAGATGTACCGGCGTTCCTGGAAAAGCTGTCTCACTATCCCCACCTGCACCTCCACGGCACCTGGACCCATATGGCCACTGCCGACTGCAAGGATAAGTCCGCAGCCCTGAAGCAGCTGGACCGCTTCGACGAAGCCATCGCCAAAATGCCGGTGGACGATAAATTCGTCATTTCCTCCGCTAACAGCGCCGGCGTCATCGACATCCCCAGAAGCTGGCACAACCTGGCCCGCCCGGGCATCATCATCTACGGACCCCAGCCTTCCGATGAAATGGAAAACAGGCTGGACCTCCAGTATGTCATGCGCATCGTGAGCCACGTCACCCATGTGCAGACCCTCCACAAGGGCGAAGCCATCGGTTACGGCGGCACGTTCGTGGCAGATAAGGATATGAAGACCGCCACCGTCCCCATCGGCTACGCCGACGGCTACCCCCGGTGCCTCTCCAATAAGGGCGCCGTCCTCATCGGCGGCAAACGCTGCCCCATCGTCGGCCGCATCTGCATGGACCAGTTCATGGTGGCCGTAGACGACACCGTGAAACCGGGGGATGAAGTGATCCTCATGGGCAAACAGGGAGAAGGAGAAATCACCCTGGACGAAGTGGCCAAGTCCGCCGGCACCATTCCCCACGAAATCACCTGCGACCTGAAGAGAATCCCCAGGGTATTTGTAGAAAAGTAATCTGCCGGCAGCGATGGTATGCAGATGGGTGCCGTGTGAACGTACGGGGTTGGCAGCTGGAAGCTCTACACCTGCGCACGCCGCTTATTCGTCGTACTGCAAAATACCCTCTTCCCATTCCGGACGTTATATGCTATAATACCTTCTGTTAGGCGTCTATAGCTCAGTGGATAGAGCACTGGTCTCCGGAACCAGGTGTCGAGAGTTCGAATCCCTCTAGACGCACCAGAAGTTATTGCCTCATGCCTTAATCCGGCATGAGGCTTTTTTTACACAGCACCTTTTGGGGAGCCCTTATGGATGAATTCAATTTTCTTTTCCTGGCCCTTGGCCTTCTCATGACCCTGTGGGGCTGGAAGGCATCGGGGAAAGGGGCAGGCTCTGTTTCCTATCCCCTCTGGTACAGGATTCTTCGACTTTTATGCCTTGCGGTGATTTTCTTGCCCTGCCTTCTTCTGACCATCATGAACCCTGTGCCGGAGGACCTCCTCCAAAAGATGGTGTACGGAGAAATCGCAGCCCTTCTTGCACTTGTTCTGGTCCCTGCAAAATCAGGAAAGAAAAATGCTGCTCCCGTCCTTTCAGAGGAAGAGATGGGGGACAGAAAGAAGACAGAGTGGCAGAAGGCAATCCTTTTGGGGGCGGCGGTGACGGTGCTCATGTGGATTGCATTTCTTTACCTTATATAAATCATTTCCGGTGGTAAATTGAAAGAACAAGGAGGAAGGAACCCATGGCGAAAGACGGGTTTATGGATCTGGATTCACTGGCCCTCTTACGGAACAGCAGCCCATCGTGGAAGCTTCTTGCGTCTGATGATGCGGCGTTCTGCTGTTCCTTTTTTTATCATGAATTTCTGGAAAATAACGTAAGAAATCTAAGCGAAGCCCGGCTGGTCCTGGATATGCGGTCTGCCCTGTCTGAAAAGCATTCTCTGGCGGGAGAAGATATTCCAGATGAAGAGGAGCTCCGGGAAGAAGCACGGTTCTACCTTCGGAAATGGTCGGACGAGGACCATCGGTGGCTTCGCCGGTTTTATCGGGACCACCAGACATTCTATGACCTCACCACGGCGGGACAGAAGGCGGTGGAATGGCTGGAAAGCCTGAAGAGCCGTTCCTTCATCGGCACCGAGTCCAGGCTCCACACGTTCTTCCACCTGCTCCACGAAATCGAGCACCAGGCAAACCCGGACAAGGAAGAACGGCTGAAGTACCTTACAGCCCAGAAGAAGGAAATCAACCGTAAAATCCAGGACCTGAAAGCCGGTGGCAAGGTGGACGTCTTAGATGACGTGCAGATTAAGGAACGATTCATGGAAGCCATGGACATTGCCGGCGGCATTCTTTCCGATTTCCGGGAAGTAAAGGATAAATTTCACCAGATTTATACAGAATTTCGGGATGAAGTGAACGAATGGGAACATGGGAAAGGGGCACTGCTGGAGCAGTTTATCGCGGACCGGGAGGTCATCGAGGAATCAGAGCAGGGAAAGAGCTTCACCGCCTTCTTCGATTACCTCATGGCCTTTTCCCAGCAGCGGGACTTTGATGAGACCATGCGAAAGATCCTCACGCTGAAAGCCCTGTCCCAGGAGACAAACCGCTACGATGCCCTCCATATCAAGCAGGCCTGGGTGGACGGAGCGGAGGACGTGCAGCAGACCATTGCGAAGCTTTCGGAACAGATCAGCTGGTATGTCAATGAAAACAACCTGCAGGAAAAGAAAAATATCTATTTCCAGATCAAGGAAATCGAGAAAAAGGCGATGGCCATGAAAGGCAGGGAGCCGAAGGAAAAGGATTTCATGACCCTCTCCGATGGGGCACCCACCATCAGCCTGCCCATGGAGCGGACTCTCCGCATGCCGCCGGCGAAAATGGAGCTCGATGCCCATGCTCTGGAAATCGGTGAGCACCATGGAAGTCTCGATGCCATTTTCAACCAGGTCTACGTGGACAAGAAAGTGCTGAAGGAGCATATCGAAGACATGCTGGAGACCTGGGACCGGGTGACCCTGAAGGATGTACTGGATGCCTATCCGTTAGAAAAGGGACTTTTCGAGCTTCTGGCATACATGGAAATTGCGAAGAGCGAACACCATACCTTCCTTCCGGAAAAGGACAGGATTCCCTTCAAAAGTATCGATGGAAGGGAGCGGTACGTAGAAATGGATCGGATCGTATTTGAGAAAGGAAAGAACCATGGATAAGGGAGACATCATATTTTCCACTACACTTATCCGCCTCCTTCAGGGGGTGGTGAGAAAAGAAGGAAATCCGGAAATCTGGAATACCATCATGAGCCAGCAGTTCCGAATCGATGAATACATGGAGAAAATCGGCCTGTCCCTCACCATCGATGAAGAAGGGGGCTATGCCTACCTGAAGCAGCGGGAGGACGAGGTACTGCCGCACCTGGTGAAGAAGCAGCCATTGACCTTCCGCATGAGCCTTTTCCTGGCGCTCCTCAGGAATGAGATCAATGAGTACGACAGCGCCAGCGGGGAGGGCTCCCTGGTGGTGGAAGAAGAGGAAATGGTGCGTCGCATGAAACCCTATTTCCCTGATGTGTCGGATGAAGTGAAATTTGCCAATTCCATTGACCGTTGCATTTCCAAGGCCGTGGACATGAAGCTTCTGACGCCGGTAAAGGACAATGCCTACGAATACGAGGTGGAGCCCCTGCTGCGCCGTTTTGTGGATGCGGAATGGCTTTCCGAATTCAACAGGGAACTGGACAGGTACATGAAAGAAAACGGGTTAGCCGTGAAAGAAACGGAAGATAAGGAAGAGGAGGAAGACCATGGGACTCTTTGATGGAACCGATACCATGAATGCACCCCAGGGATACCGCATGAAGCGGCTGGAGGTTTACAACTGGGGTACCTTTGACGGCGCCGTTTGGCCCTTTGAAGTGGGCAGTGAGACCTCCCTTCTCACCGGGGAAATCGGTTCCGGGAAATCCACCCTGGTGGATGCTATACTGACACTCCTCATTTCCCAGCAGAAGATCAATTACAATAAGGCTGCTGATTCCGGCAGCCGGGAACGGACGCTCAATTCCTATGTCCGGGGCTACTATGCCAAGAGGAGCAACGCCGACGGGGAAGAGGAACCGGTGGCCCTCCGTGACAAAAACCAGTACTCCGTGATCTTGGGCGTTTTCTATGACGCCATCAGCGAAAGCGCCGTATCCCTGGCCCAGGTTTTCTACTTCACTCCCGGCAGCGACCGGCCCACCCGGTTTTTTGTGGTAGGGGAAGGGGATATGTCTATCCGTAGGGACTTCGGGAATTTCGGCACCAATATAACGGACCTGAAAAAGAAGCTGAAGCGGATACCCTACGCCCATCTTTACAATGACTATGGGGAATACGCGGGAAAATTCAAATCCCTCTTCGGCATTACCCAGGACAACGCACTGGACCTCTTCCAGCAGACCGTGTCCATGAAAAAGGTGAACGGCATCACTGATTTTGTACGGCGCAACATGCTGGGAGAAGTGGACATGGGGACCATGGAGGAAAATATCCAGCACCTTCTTTCCCGTTTCCATGACCTCAAAAGCATTCATGACGCTATTATCCGGGACCGGGAGAAAATGGAAATCCTGGAGCCCCTGGTGAAGGCATCCGATGACTATGATACCTGCCTGACGAAGGAGTCGGAGCTTACCCTCATGGCCGAAGGCCTTGGGGCCTACCTCTCCAGGGAAGAAATCAAAATCCTCACGGAGGAACTGGAAAAGTGTCATCGCCGGATGGGGGACCTGGACAGCCGCCTCAGGGCCCTGGGAGAAGAGGCGGGCCATCTGTCTGAAGAAATCGATAATAAAAAGAAGGAAATGTGGGAAAACGGCGGCGCTCGGCTGGATGGGGCGAAGAAGGACCTGGCAGCCTATGAGAAGGACCTCCGGCTTGTCAGCAAAAATGCAGAGGCCTATCAGCTCCAGGCGGAGTCCATCGGCCTTACCCTTCCTTCTACTTTGGATGAATTCATCAAAGGGCGGCAGCAGATTTCCGGACTGGCCGCTGACTTCCATAAAGAATACGACCGGCTGGACGGAGAAAAGTCGGAGGCCGACAGCAGGGAGCGGGATATTGTGGCCAAAATCGCCCAGGACCGGCAGGAACTGGAATCTTTGAAGAAGCGGGATTCCAATATTCCTGAACGTTTCGTGGCGGTGAGGAAGCAGATGGCAAGGGACCTCATGGTGCCGGAAAAGGATATGCCCTTTGCCGGCGAAATCATGGAAGTAAAGCCTTCTGAGCAGAAATGGGAGGGGGCCCTGGAACGGCTGCTCTCCGAATTTGGTGTATCCCTACTGGTGCCGGAATCCCTTTATGAAAAGGTGATCGGCTGGATGGAAAACCATTTCCTCCACCAGCGCATCGTTTATTACCGGGTAGACGAATATACCCGCCCCGTATCCATGGGAGACCTGCCGGAAAAATCGGCGGCTCGAAAACTGAATATCAAGAAAGACTCCCCCTATGCCTCCTGGCTGGTTTCGGAACTGTACCACCGGTTTGACCACATTTGCGCCGAAACGGCGGCGGAATTCAGGAAAGCCTCTTTTGCCCTGTCTCCGGAAGGACAGATCAAGGCCCAGGGAAAATGGCACAAGAAGGATGACCGATACCGCATTGATGACCGCCGGCACTACGTGCTGGGTTTCTCCAATAAAGAAAAGATCGTCCTCATTTCCAAAGAACTGGATGAGCTTGCCAGGGATAAGGCAAAGGCGGAGGAGATGATCAGGAATCTCAAGAAACAGAGAGATCTGTACATTGCAAAACTCAATGCTGCCGAGTCTCTCCTGAAAGTCGATAACTTCAAGGACATCGACCGCACCTCTTTTGAAGACAGGGTGAACCGGCAGAAGCAGCTCATCAGAAGCCTCACGGGGAGCGATAACATCCTGGCCCGGCTGGAGAAAGAAATCCAAAAGCTCAATAAGGACCTGGAAGACACCCGGGAAGCCATGAGCACCATCCGCGGCGAAAAGGGTGGCCTTGACAACGAAATCCGCCGGCACGAGGAGAAAAAGAAAGCCGATGAGAGCACCCTGGCCGGCGCCTCTGACCTCATCCAGACAAAGGCCTTTCCCCTGCTGGAGGGAATCACGCCGGCGGTCATCGGTAAAAAGGGCATGTTTACCCTGGGGACAATGACCGAAAAAAACAATAGTTTCAATAAATGGATCCGGGATCACCGGGCGGCCAATGATGCAGACAAGGAGAAAGCATCCGCAGACATGGCCACGGGCATGACCCACTACCTCCAGTACCTGACTCTCCACAATGAGTCGGACCCGAACCTCACCGCCGAGCTGAACGGGGCGAACCGGAATGAATATAAAGAAATTTTCCGGCGGATCCGGGAAGATGACTTGCCGAAACTGCTTCCGAAATTCAAGAAACGGCTTCGGGAAAACACGATCCAGGATATGGCCATTTTCCAGTCCAAACTCTTCTCCGCCAGGGACAGGATCCGGGAGAAGATTGAAGAAATCAACCGGTCTCTCTACGATATCGATTACAACGTGGGCCACTACATTGAAATCGAATGCGTGGAAACGCTGAATAATGAAATCCGCCAGTTCCGGCAGCAGCTGAAGAAGTGTACCGACAGCAGCCTCTCCGGCAGCGAGGACCAGTACAACGAAGAAAAGTTCCTGGAAATCGAAAAGATACTGGACCGTTTTTCTGCCAGCCGCCCGGGCATGGCGGAGGAGGACCGGAAGTGGACAAGCCTGGTCACCGATGTCAGGAACTGGTTTACCTTCGCCGTGTCCGAGCGGATCCGCAAATCCGATGGATCCCGGGGCGAGGAATTTGAACACTACACCGATTCCTCAGGAAAGTCCGGCGGCCAGAAAGAAAAACTGGCCTACACTATCCTGGCGGCCAGCTTCGTATACAGCTTTGGCATTGCCGGAGGCGGCAGGCTCCCAACTTTCCGATTTACTGTGATCGATGAAGCCTTCCTGAAGAGCTCCGACGAATCGGCCCGGTTTGGCCTGTCCCTCTTCCGCCGCATGGGCCTCCAGCTCCTTGTGGTGACACCGCTGGCCAAGATACCCACCATTGAACCCTTCATTTCTAACCTGGGCTACGTGAGCCAGAATGAAAAGAGGCAGTCCGAACTCCGGAATATGACCATTGGCGAATACCGAAAGGAATTCCTGGAACGGGAGAAGAGGGCGGAAAGACAGGTAGCCGAGGGGTAACGCCTTCGGCGAGGCGGAGTGTGCTTCGGCCGGGCTCTAAGGTGCTCGCCTGGTGTGCAGGCACGGCTCGCAAAAGAGCCCGGCTTGGGCATCCTCTGCAGGATGCCTACATAGGACCTCCGAGTCCGAATAAGTTGGCGCCTATTCTGCACGTCAAGGCGCCTTCCTTTGGGTATTCGGACGGCTGAGGGGGGAACGGCCAGTGGCCAAGGGGAAGGTGCGGCGCGTAAAATCAAAAGCGCCGCAGATTATATATACCTGGCGGCTCTGCCGCTGAATATAAATTCTGCGCCCTATATAATTTGAAGCGGCGTCCCCCCCCCCTCGAACGAAGCTCGTTACCCCTGAGCCACTTCAGTCACTTGAGCCACCTCTCCCTACACTTACATACCGGCTCAGCTGACAGTTAATGAAAGGAGGAATCCCATATTGCGTCGAAAATCGTACGATGAAGAACTGCTCAAAAAACTGAAGCGCCAGGAGGAGCGGGGGATACTCTATGAAGCGCTGACGAAGGAAATAGAGCCTCCCTATTTCAAAATGCCACTGAAACGGCCGGAAGAGACGGAGAACGACTGGCATGCCCTTCTTTCCTGGTCCGACTACTGGCACCACCCGGTGAAAGACACCAATGGCCGGCCACTCTGGCATATAGAAGAAAAAGGGAAAAATACGAAATCCTTTGGCCGCCAGACCCTGCCGGTCCGGGTTTTCGTTGATACGCCGGAAGATGCCTTTGCCATCCTGGGAATGAAAAAGGAAAAGAAGGAATTCCTCACCATGTTGGGGGAGGTAGAAGAAAAAGCAGATGACCTTACGGAATGGTTCCTCCATTATTTTCCGAGAATTCGGGAAGAAGGTTTTTATCCTCTCTTCTTCGGTATTGCCCATTTCTTCCGGGAGCAGGAAGAGAAGGGTGGGTACCTCAGGGAGATTTCAATCCCCGGGGTGGATACGAAATTCATGGAAAGACACAGCTTCCTCGTCCGTACCCTGTGGAATGCCCTTTTCCCGGATAAACAGGTGGAAAGCAATGAAGAAATGAAACAGCACCTTTTCATTAAAGAGGTACCTGCACCCACCATCTGCGCCCGGAGCCTGGATGAGTCCATCCGGTTCTTTGGAGTACGGAAATTTTTCCTGTCCAACGATGAAGTGGCGTCCTTCCATCCGCCCCAGAAACGGATTTTCATTACAGAAAACAAGGTAAATGGTTACACTTTCCCCCATGCAAAAGACAGCCTTATCCTCTTCGGCATGGGCTACGGGGTACTGGAACTGGCCAAGGAAGCAAAGTGGCTGGGGGAGAAGGACGTTTACTACTGGGGGGACCTGGACTCCGACGGCTTCAATATTCTCTCATCCCTTCGCCACATCCTGCCGAATGTTCATTCCTTCCTCATGGACAGGGATACCCTTCTGGCCTATGTGGATAAAAGGATTAAGGACACCGGAAACAGGTCTGTAGTACCGGATAATCTTACGGTCACCGAAAAAATGGCGTGGAAAGAAATCCACGACCATGGCTGGCGGCTGGAACAGGAACGGATTCCTCTGGATGAAGTGGAATGGGCCCTGGAACAGATGGATTAGGGAAAAGGTGGCTGAGGGGTGACGCCTGCGGCGAAGTGGCTCAAGGGGAACGCCTTCGGCGAGGGGGCGGCGCACAATTCATATAGCGCCGCGAAATATAAAATCCCACCTTGAGCCCAGGCGGAAGCCTCAGCCCTGCCCTAAGGGCAGAGCCCTGACGAAGTCACAGCCCCCGCCGAAGGCCGCTTTCACAATTCATTGACATCCCCTTGACAAATGCAGAAAACATGGGTATACTATTCAAGTAACTTACATGCGGCCCGGTGGTGTAGTGGTCTAACATGCCGCCCTGTCACGGCGGAGATCGTCAGTTCAAATCTGATCCGGGTCGCCATGTGCGGAAGTAGCTCAGTGGTAGAGCACAACCTTGCCAAGGTTGGGGTCGCGGGTTCGAGTCCCGTTTTCCGCTCCATATGGCGGCATAGCCAAGCGGTAAGGCAGAGGTCTGCAAAACCTTTATCCCCAGTTCGATTCTGGGTGCCGCCTCCATATTTTAACTATTATACAATTTATATATACCTGCCGGGGTGGCGGAACTGGCAGACGCAAGGGACTTAAAATCCCTCGAATCGTGAGATTCGTACCGGTTCGATTCCGGTCCTCGGCACCATATCGAATTTACAGTTGAAACGAAATGTTTCAACTTTTTTTATTTGGTGGAATCGGATTAAAGCGCCGCAGGCCGGCTGTCTTTCCTGATAGCTGGCAGCTGGAAGACCCGCTTCCTGTGGCTCTGATTGTAAGTCTGATATATGCTCACTTTGGCACTTTTCTGTTTCCATGGTATAATAAGCTCATGCTGGGGGAGTCCTGGAGTGAGGACTGAGAGGAGCTATCCGACCCTTTGAACTTGATGCGGATCATACCGACGGAAGGAAGCAGGAAGATTTGCCTTTGAGAGTCCCCGGCGGGGGCTCTTTTTATTTTGCATTCAGGAGGTACCTATGACACAGCTGGAAGCAGCAAGAAATGGGATTATTACAGACGAAATGAAGACGGCAGCCCGGGAAGAAGGGGTGATGGAAGAATTTATCCGCGCCGGTATTGCGGATGGCACCATCGTACTGCCCCACAATATATACCATAAATCCATCCATCCCTACGCCATCGGCAAGGGACTCCGGACGAAGATGAACGTGAACCTCGGGATTTCCTCCGACGTCTGCAACTACGATACGGAACAGGCGAAGGCAGAGCTTTCCTGGAAAATGGGGGCCGAAGCCATTATGGACCTCTCCTGCTACGGGGAAACGGCGCCCTTCCGGGAATGGCTGGTGAAGAACAGCCCCTCCGCCATCGGTACTGTCCCCATGTACGACGTGAAAGGGGTGCTCCACAAGGGACTGAAAGATATGACTGCCGATGACCTGTTCTCGGTGGTGGAAAAGCATGCGAAAGACGGCGTGGACTTCATGACCATCCATGCTGGCCTGAACCGGGAAACTGCGAAGCACATCATGAGAAACAAGAGAATCACGAACCTCGTCTCCCGGGGCGGCTCCATTCTTTTCGCCTGGATGTATATGCACGGCAAAGAAAATCCCTTCTATGAACAGTTTGACCGGCTTCTGGAACTCCTGAAGAAATACGATGTCACCCTGTCCCTGGGGGACGGCTGCCGCAGCGGCAGCGGTCACGATTCCACCGATGCCATCCAGATTTCCGAACTCATCAACCTGGGAGAGCTGGTCCTCCGGGCACGGAAGGCGGGAGTCCAGGTCATGGTGGAAGGTCCGGGACACATGCCGGTTTCCGATATCCGGATGAACGTGGAAATCGCAAAGAAACTGTGCCATGGGGCGCCGCTCTATGTACTGGGACCCATTGTCACCGATATTGCACCGGGCTATGACCATATCACCGCTGCCATCGGCGGTACCCTGTCCGCTGCCTGCGGCGCCGACTTCCTCTGCTACGTGACGCCGGCCGAACACCTCCGGCTCCCGGACCTGGATGACGTACACGAAGGCATCGTGGCCTCCAAGATTGCCTGCCATGCGGCGGACCTCGCCAAAGGCGTGAAAGGGGCAGCCCTGTGGGATGAAAAGATGAGCTGGGCCAGACGGAAGGTGGACTTCAAGGAAATGATTCCCCTGGCCATTGACCCGGAAAAAGCCAGAAAATACAGGGAAAGCTCCATCCCTGAAGACGAAGCCACCTGCACCATGTGCGGCTCCATGTGCCCCATGAAGACCCTGGACTCCATCTTGAACAACCGGAACCCCGAAGACGATCCCTTTGAGAAGGAATGAGATCGAGGCGTAAGGGAATCGGGCTGAAAGCCCTGAGGACCCGGATCCAGGTCTTCTAGGTCTAGTCGATCTGCCTGCGGCGCTCATGTGGCGGAGCGTCGTGCGTCCATATGGGAACTTCCAGAAACCAGCTACTAGCCACTAGCCACTAGCTACTAGCCACTAGCTACTGGCCACCAGCTGCTCATCCCTCCATCCCAAAATGGTATAATGGATACAGACATGTACCTCAAGTGAAAGGGGGAGCCCTATGTTTATTTCCGATATGGTGGTAGAAAACTACCGGACCTTCCGGCATGTGGAGCTTCATTTTGACAGCCGGGTGAATTATATTGTGGGGGACAACAACATCGGGAAAAGTAATTTTCTTACCCTCCTGAAATACGCCACCCACGGCTACGGATTCAAGGAAAATGATTTCATGGATCCTGACCGGCCCATACGGATTGAAATGACCCTGTCCTCAACCGACGACGGCCTTACGGACCGGGCCCACCTGGAACTTCGCCAGTCCATCCGGGAGGTGGTGCCGAAGCTTTACAACAGGGACGATGGGTCCCAGCTCCCCCTGGAGTACGTGCGCTGCCTCTTTTATATTGACTTTGCCCTGGATGAGGTGCCAAGAAACATGCTCTCCGAAGGGGACATGGTGAAGACCCTTTCCATTTTCGAAGGGTACCTGTCCACGGGACCGGAAACGGTGAAAGAAGTGGAAACCCTGCTGGATGAGAGGGGGTTCCAACTGAAACTGCCGGAAAATGATCCCCACAAGGCGGCACTGCTCCTCATTAATGAGATTTTCCAGCCCTTTGCGGCAGGTACATCCTACGATTCCACCATTAAGCTCATGATTGCCGAAGGCATTGCGTTCCTCATCAAAATGCTGGACAAAAAGGAAAGCAGGGCCATTTCCTTTGATACCATGGTGATTACTGACAAGAAGGGCCGCCGTTTCCTGCCGGTGACGGTGAGCATCGATGAACCGGAACTCCACCTGCACCCCTACCTCCAGCGGGCCATGCTGGCCTTTTCCCGGTCCATCCTGAATAACGAGGAACCCTTCTTCCTGCGGTTGGTACAGAACCTTCTCGGCATCGACGGCCTCAATGGCCAGCTCTTCGTGGTCACCCATTCCACCGATGCCCTGGTGAATGACTACCGCCAGATCATACGCATGTACTGGGACGACAAGAAAAAAGTCCAGGCCGCCTGTGGTGCTTCTTTCCATTTTGACAGTGAAATCGAAAAGCACCTGATCATGCACTTCCCGGAAGTGAAGGAAGCCCTCTACTCCAAGTGCACCATCCTGGTGGAAGGGGAAACGGAGTACGGCTCCTTTGCCTACTTCGCCAGGACCCTGGGTGTCAATTTCGACTACCACGGCATCTGCCTCATCAATGCCCGGGGCGAAAGCTCGATTTCCAAGATTTCCCAGCTGGTCCGGCGGTTCCACATCCCCTCGGTGTGCCTCTACGACCGGGATGTCATGGCGGAGAGGCCCCATTCGCCCCATGTGTTCTACACGGACTACATCTGCTATGAAATGGATGTGGTGAAAGCCTGCATGGCCGCCCGGAGCCGGAAGCTCCTGGACCAGGTCATCGGGGACGTGGAAGAAGCGGGGGATGCGGTGAATGCGTCCCTCATCAAGAAGGCGGGAGCGAAGCTGGGCCTTCCCAAGGGATTCTATCCCCCCACGAAGCTGAAAAACATCAATCCCCGGAACGAAAAGGCCCTGGAGTTCTACTACTTCGCCTGGCTCTATGGAAATAAGGGGGTCATCATCGGCCGGGCCCTGGGGGAGCGGCTGACGGAAAAAGAAATCCCCAAGGCCTTCGCCAGGGTCATCGAAGCAGCGGTGAAGGTATCGGACGGGGAGGAGTAGTAAGAAAGCACCATGGGCCTGCGTGGAGCATATGTGGCAAAGCGTCGTGTGTTCGTATGGGGGCTTCTAGCTTCTAGCGGCTAGCTGCCAGGAAAGCTGATTCGCCTGCGGCGCTGTTGGGTCCCGGCCCAAAGGGCCTGGCCAGCTCAAGGCCCAAGGCTGAAGGCTCAAGGCCCTACACCTGGTGACTCCAACCGTACCCGCCAGCGCCGCAGGCCGTTGAGCTTTCCTAAAAGCTAGCCGCTAGCAGCTAGAAGCCCCCGCCCGTACACACGCCACCTGGCCACCCGTCACCCGGCCCGCAGGGCCTGGCCAGCTCAAGGCCTGCAGCGAAGCTGCTAAAGGTCTAGCTCTAGGTCTAGATCTAGATCCCCAGGGCCCACGGCCCGGATTCCCTCGATCTCGACCGCAATCTCGATCTTAAAAAAAGTGCCCGGGAAAAATGGTATCATTTTTCCCGGGCACCTTTTTCGTGACTACCCTATTTCACAATCATAATGGTGCATTTCGAATTGCTTGCCAGATGGCTGGACACAGAGCCCATGAGGAGGCTCTTCAGTGCGCCCCGGCCGCGGCTGCCCATGACGATGAGATCGAATTCCTTTTCCAGCGTCAGGGTGACCAGTTCATCCCCCGCATCGCCGGCGCGGAGAATCGTTTCATGGGGAACGCCCTTGGGCAGGAGGGCTTCCGCTTCTTCCAGAAGAATGGTGCCGGGGTTCTTCTTCGGCGTGTCATCGGCGGAGGCCGAAGTGAGCCGTACTTTTTCCTTTGGCTGCTCAGCCGGGGTGACGGTGGCGATGAAGAGCTTGGCTCCCGGAATCAGGAGGGCCAGATCCGCCGCGGTGGCCAGAGCCTTTTTCGCGTAGGAAGAACCATCATAGGGAACGAGAATCTTTTTGAAACTTAACATGATGAATCAACCTGCCTTTCCCTGAAAAAACCATGGAAGAAAACCGCTCTTTCTACTTATATTCTAATACTAAATTGAACAGCGGTCAAAAACAGGGCGGGAAGCGGGAAAATCCAGGAGGCTCCGGAAGGCCCACGGATACGGGACTTTTGGATTCAAAAATTATTCTATAATCATAGTAAGAAAAATTTGAAGCCCCTTTTTGTGATAAAATAAATATGAACTATACCTGTAAGAAAGGGAAGGAAAGTTTCATAAAGAAAGGGGAGACTAGGGCCATAAGGGAATTTTAATTTACTGTCTATTGAAAAAGGGAACCGTTCCCTTTATGATTATAGAGATAACTATTTTGATGGTATTTTTACAGGAGGCCGGCATGAGCGCGATTTCACTACAAGGTCGTTCGGTTCTTGGACTGAAAGATTTTACAGCCGAAGAAATTGAACGGATCCTTCAAGTAGCAGCACAAATGAAAAAGATTGTGCTTTCAGGTAACAAGAAGAAAGATTTCCTCAGAGGAAAATCCATTGTAACAGTGTTTTCCGAAGCATCTACCAGAACACGCAGTTCTTTCGAGCTTGCCGGTAAGTATTTGGGAGCCGATGTTATTAATATTACAAAGAGCGGCAGCTCGATGACGAAAGGTGAAAGCATGCGAGATACATTGCTTACCGTTTCCGCAATGGGAGTGGATGCAGTGATTATTCGTGATTCGTCAGAGGGGGCCGCTCTTTTTGCATCCAAAGTGATGAGCCCGAAGGTGAAGGTGCCGGTGGTACTGAATGCAGGGGACGGAGCCCATGCCCATCCCAGCCAGGCCCTGCTGGAACTGTTCACACTGAAGGAAGCAGGGAAGAACATCAAAGGTATGAAGTACGTCATCATCGGCGATATTCTCCATTCCCGGGTTGCCAGGAGCGACATTTACGGGTTCACGAAGCTGGGAGCCGAAGTGCACCTTGTGGGACCTCGCACTTTGGTTCCGAAGGAACTGGAAGCCATGGGCTGCATTGTGGACGATGACCTGGAAACGGCACTGAAAGGGGCCGACGCCATCAACATCCTCCGCATCCAGCTGGAACGGGCGGCAGCAGGCTTCATCCCCACCACCCGGGAATACGCACGGCTCTTCGGTATCAACAAGAAGCGCCTCGCCCTCTGCAAGCCCGACGTGGCAGTTATCCACCCGGGTCCCATGAACAGGGGCATTGAAATCGGATATGATGTGGCCTACGATGAATCTTCCTGGATCCAGGAAGAAGTAAGAAACGGCGTAGCCGTACGTATGGCACTGGAATATTTAACACTGACGGAGGGAAAAGACATTGATGCTCTTAATTAAAAATGGAACCATCGTAAACCCTGCCAAACACCAGCACGAGGTGGGAGATATTCTCGTTGAAAACGGAAAAATTACCCAGGTCGGCGGTAAGGCTCTAACCCTGGGCAGTGATGTTCAGGTCTTTGATGCGAAAGGCCTCATCGTAACGCCGGGCCTCATCGATATGCATGTACACCTCCGGGAACCGGGACAGGAAGCAAAGGAAGATATCCACACCGGCACCCAGGCTGCCGCAGCCGGCGGCATTACCCACGTGGCCACCATGGCCAACACGAAGCCTGTCATCGACAACGCTGCCGTCCTTCGGGACGTACTGCGCCGGGCAGACGAAGTGGGCGTGGTAAAAGTCAGCGTCATCGGTTCCGTTTCCAAAAACCTGGAAGGAAAGCAGCTCTCCGAAATGGGAGACATGGCGGCCGAAGGAGCCGTAGCTTTCTCCGATGACGGCCACTACGTGGAAAGCGCAAACTTCATGCGCCGGGCCATGGAATACGCTGATATGCTCCACAAGATGGTCATCGACCATGCGGAAGACATGACCATGTGCGGCAAGGGATTCATGAATGAAGGAAAAGTTTCCTATGCCATGGGCGTTACCGGCCGCCCGGCGGCCGGCGAAAACATCGCCGTAGCCCGGGACCTGCTCCTTTCCGAACTCACCGGATGCCACATCCACATTGCCCACGTATCCAGCGGCAAAGCGGTGGACCTCATCCGGGAAGCAAAGAAAAAAGGGGTGAACTGCTCCACCGAAGTGACAGCCCAGCATCTCTATTTCACCGATGAATGGCTGAAAGATTACGACACCGCCTTCAAGATGGCGCCGCCCATCCGGACGGAAGATGACCGGAAGGCCCTCATCGAAGGCCTGAAGGATGGCACCATCGACGCCATCATGACGGACCATGCGCCCCACTGCAACGAAGAAAAGGACGTGCCCTTCAACTGCGCCCCCAATGGCATTGCCGGCCTGGAAACCTCCCTGGCTTCCACGCTGACCGTGCTTTACCATGAAAACGGCTTCACCCTGGACAGGATCGTGGAGCTCATGAGCGTGAACCCGGCAAAGCTGCTGGGCATCACCGGCGGCGTCCTGGAAGAAGGGGCTCCGGCGGATATTACGGTCTTTGATCCGGACAAAGAATGGACAGTCCACGGCAAAGACCTCTATACAAAGTCTCTCTTCACCCCCTATGAAAACATCACCCTCAAAGGCAAGGCAGTCCTCACGGTGGTGGATGGGGAAATCGTTATGAAAGAAGGAAAGGTGCTGAAATGAAAGGTCTCTTGGTTCTGGAAAACGGCGCCCGTTTTGAAGGAGATCTTCTCGGCTCTGTGGAAGGGCTGGGGGAACTGGTATTCAATACCGGCATGACGGGCTATCAGGAATGCTTTACGGACCCCTCCTATGAAGGGCAGATTCTGACCCTTACCTATCCCCTCATCGGCAACTACGGCGCCAACGACCTGTTCATGCAGAACAGGAAACCTGCCGCTGCAGGCTATGTGCTGGACCAGATCGCCGAACACCCGAGCAACTGGGAATGCAAGGAAAAGATTACGGACTTCATTGAGCGGTACCATGTACCCTGCCTCTACAATGTGGATACCCGTGCGGTGACCCGCATGGTCCGCACCCAGGGCGTCATGAAGGCAGTCATCGTCAGCGCCGAACGGAGCGACGATTTCATTAAAGGAGAGCTGGCAAAGCCCCTCCACCGGGACCAGGTGGAACGGGTCACCACGGCTTACCCCTATACCTACGGAAATGGCAAGTACCAGGTCTCCCTCTTGGACTGCGGCATGAAAAAGAACATCCTCGTGAGCTTGGCAGCCAATGACTGCACGGTCCACGTATTCCCCGCCCACACATCGGCGGAAGACATGATGGCCATCAATCCCGACGGCATTTTCCTCTCCCCCGGACCCGGGGATCCCCAGGATGTGCCCTACGTGGTGGACACGGTAAAGAAACTCATCGGACAGCGTCCGATTTTCGGTATCTGCCTGGGCATCCAGATGCTGGCCACCGCCCTTGGGGGCCATACATTCAAGCTGCCCTTCGGCCACCGCGGCGCCAACCATCCGGTAAAGGACCTTCGCACCGGCCGGGTGTACATTACGAGCCAGAACCATGGCTACGCCATCTCTGACGACGGCCTCCCGGATTGCATCGAAGTGACCCACCGCAGCGTGAACGACGGCACCATTGAAGGCATCCGCCACAAGACACTCCCCATCCAGGCAGTGCAGTACCATCCGGAAGCTTCTCCGGGACCGAAGGATAACTTCTATCTGTTCGCAGAATTTACCAGGGCCATGGAGGAATTCAAAAAATGATCAATAAAGACGTGAAAAAAGTTCTTGTCATCGGCAGCGGCCCTATCGTCATCGGCCAGGCGGCAGAATTCGACTACGCCGGCACCCAGGCCTGCCGGTCCCTCCGGGAAGAGGGAGTGGAAGTGGTCCTGGTGAACAGCAACCCCTCCACCATCATGACGGACGTGGACATTGCGGACCGGGTCTACATCGAACCGATTACCCTGCCCTTTGTGACGGAAGTCATCAAGAAAGAACGGCCCGATGCCCTGCTGGCAACCCTGGGGGGACAGGTGGGCCTCAATATGGCAGTCCAGCTCTCCGATGCCGGTGTCCTTGATAAATACGGCGTGAAACTTCTGGGCTCTTCCCTCCATGCCATCAAACATGCGGAGGACCGGGAACTGTTCAAGGAAGCCATGGAAGAAATCCACCAGCCCGTGCCGGAATCCGAAATTTTCGAAGAACTGGAACCGGCTGTGGCCTTCGCCGACAAAATCGGCTACCCCGTTATCATCCGTCCTGCCTACACCTTAGGCGGCACCGGCGGCGGTATTGCCCATGACCGCTATGAAATGGAAGAAATCGCCAACCGTGGCATCAAGCTGTCCCCGATTAACCAGATCCTCGTGGAACGGTCCATTGCCGGCTGGAAGGAAATCGAATTCGAAGTCATGCGGGACAGCGCCGACAACTGCATCATCGTCTGCGCCATGGAAAACATCGACCCCGTAGGCGTCCACACCGGCGACTCCATCGTCGTGGCGCCCACCCAGACCCTGACCGATGGCCAGTACCAGATGCTCCGCACCGCATCCATCGATATTATCCGGTACCTCCAGATCGAAGGGGGCTGCAACGTGCAGTACGGCCTGGACCCGAAGACGAACCAGTACTACGTCATCGAAGTGAACCCCCGTGTCAGCCGTTCCTCCGCCCTGGCGTCCAAAGCTACAGGCTACCCCATTGCCAAGGTAGCGGCGAAAGTGGCCCTGGGCATGCACCTGGACGAAATCACCAACGCCATCACCGGCAACACGAAGGCCTGCTTCGAACCGTCCATCGACTACGTGGTCTGCAAATTCCCCCGTTGGCCCTTTGAAAAATTCACTCTGGCGGACCGGGAAATCGGCACCCAGATGAAAGCCACCGGCGAAGTCATGGCACTGGACCGCACCCTGGAAGGGGCACTCCTGAAGGCCCTCCGGTCCCTGGAAGTGGGAGAGGGGTACCTGCACCTGAAGAAACTGGACAACCAGTCCCTCTACGATATCCGCTGCCTCCTCCGCCGCATCGATAATGAACGGATCTTCGTGGTGGCCGAAGCCCTGCGCCGCGGCATCGAACCGGAAGAAATCAACCGCATCACCAGGATTGACCTCTTCTTCATCTATAAGATCCAGAACATCATTAAGATGGAACGGCGTCTCCTGAAGGAAGGCCTCACCGAAGAAACCCTGAAGGCTGCCAAGCGCATCCAGATGCCCGACGCCGCCATTGCCCACTTCGCCGAAGTGACGGTGAAGGAAGTGGAAAACTTCAAGAAGAAACTGGATTTCCATCCGGATTTCAAGATGGTAGATACCTGCGCAGCAGAATTCGAAGCCCACACGCCTTACTACTATTCCACCTACGGCGCAGAAGACGAAGTGAAGCCCCAGGGCAAGGGATCCGTCGTAGTCTTCGGCTCCGGTCCCATCCGCATCGGCCAGGGCATTGAATTCGACTACTGCTCTGTCCATGCTTCCTGGGCCCTCCGGAAGGCAGGTAAGAAATCCATCGTCATCAATAACAACCCGGAAACCGTATCCACCGACTTCGATACCTCCGATTCCCTGTACTTCGAACCCCTCACAGAAGAAGACGTGATGGAAGTCATTAATAAGGAAAAACCGGAAGGGGTCATCTGCCAGTTCGGCGGCCAGACCGCCATTAACCTGGCTACCCCCATGGCAAAGCGGGGTATCCGCATCATCGGCTCCTCCAACGAATCCATCGACATGGCGGAAGACCGGGAACGGTTTGATACCCTCTGCGGCCAGCTGGGCATTCCCCGTCCGAAGGGCTGCCTCGTGGAAAGCGTGGAAGAAGCCATGCAGAAGACCGAAGAGCTTTCCTATCCGCTCATCGTCCGTCCGAGCTACGTATTGGGCGGCCGGGCCATGCAGATCGTCTATGACCAGTCCGAACTCCGGCAGTACCTGAAGGAAGCGGTTGTCGCTTCCCACGAACACCCCGTCCTCATCGACCAGTACATGGTGGGCCGGGAAGTAGAAATCGATGCCATCTCCGACGGCGTGGACGTCTGCATTCCGGGCATCATGGAACAGATCGAACGGTCCGGCGTCCATTCCGGCGACTCCATTGCCGTGTACCCGCCCCAGCACCTGTCCAAAGAAGCCATTGAGACCCTCACAAAGTACACGAAGGACATTGCCTGTGCCATGAACGTCAAGGGCCTCGTCAATATCCAGTTCATCGTGGTAAACGACAAGGTTTACGTTATCGAAGTGAACCCCCGTGCCAGCCGTACGGTGCCCTTCATGAGCAAGATCACCGGCATCAACATGGTGGAATACGCTACCCGTGTAGCTCTCGGTGAATCCCTGAAGTCCCTGGGCCTGCCCCTGGGCCTCTGCCCGGACAAGGGCTACGTAGCCATCAAGGCCCCGGTGTTCTCCTTCTCCAAACTGGGCCTTGTAGAAATCAAACTGGGACCGGAAATGAAATCCACCGGCGAAGTCATGGGCATCGGCCATACCTACCAGGAAGCCCTCTATAAAGCCGTAGTGGCAGCGAACCTCATGGTTCCTGCCGGCGGCAACGTGCTCATCACCGTCAGCGACCGGGATAAACCGGAAACCGCAGAACTGGCGAAGGGCTTCGTGAAGCTGGGGTACCACCTCATCTGCACCTCCGGCACCGGCGCCTATTTCCAGAACCTCGGCATCCCTGTGGAAATCATCAAGAAGATCCACGAAAAAGGGGAAAACTGCGAGAAATATCTGAAGTCCGGCAAAGTGGACATGGTACTGAATACCATTTCCTACGGCAGCCAGATCGAGCAGGAAGGCTATGACCTCCGCCGTATTGCGGTGGAACTGGCCATCCCCTGCATTACCTCCCTGGATACGGCGAAGGAAGTGCTCCGCGTCATGGCATCCACCGGCGGCGCAGAACACCACGTAGAAGCCATCCAGGACTATGTGAAGGAGAAATGACATGTCAGGATTTGTAGAAAAAGGAATCATCCGCGTCCACGACCACGTGGGTCCGGATATCTGGCTCATGCAGATCGAGCTCCCCCGGATTGCCAAAGAAGCGAAACCGGGCCAGTTCGTCCATGTGAAGGTGAATGACCCCCGGTACATTCTCCGCCGTCCCATTTCCATCGCCGGCACGAACCCCGGCAAGGGACGGGTGGAAATCATTTACCGCATCGTAGGGAAGGGCACCGACGCCATGTCCCACCTGAAAGTGGGGGACACCATCGACTGCCTGGGACCCCTGGGCACCTCCTTCTCCATGGATAAAGACCACATCGTAGGCATCGGCGGCGGCGTAGGCATTGCGCCTATCCTCTTCATGTCCCGAGTGGCAAAGCCGCAGCAGATGACCGTAGTCATCGGCGGAAGAAATAAGGAAGAAGTCTTTTGGAAAGACCTGTTCCCGAAGACCGTCCGCCAGCTCATCATCACCACCGATGACGGCTCCTATGGTATCAAAGGATTTTCCGTGTCCGTACTGCCGGAGCTCTTCGGCAGGGGAGACGTGGATGAAGCCTGCGTCTGCGGACCGGGCATCATGATGAAGACCGCCGCCCAAATGGCAAAAGACGCCGGCGTGTACTGTGAAGTCTCCATGGAGCGCCGCATGGGCTGCGGCATTGGCACCTGCCTGGGCTGCGTATGCGACCGGAAAGACGGGAAAGGCCACTACAAAGTCTGCGCCGACGGCCCCGTATTCAATGCAGAGGAGGTTGTATTATGAGTAGTCTCTCTGTCAATTTCCTCGGCATGAAAATGGCGAGCCCTGTCATCGGCGCCTCCGGCACCGTAGGCTTTGGACTGGAACTGGCGGATTATGTGGATTACCGAAAAATCGGCGCCATTTCCGGCAAAGGCCTTGCCCCCACTCCCTGGAAGGGAAATGAAGGCGTACGCATCGCCGAAACCACATCGGGCATGCTGAACTGCATCGGCCTTGAAAACCCCGGAGCTCCCTACTTCATCGAGCACTACCTGCCGGAAGTGAAAAAGCTGCCCACAGTCTTCATTGCCAACATGGTAGGAAAGAGCGTTGAAGAATACGCAGAATGTGCAAGGATGCTGACGGTGCCCGGCATTTCCGCCCTGGAAGTCAATATTTCCTGTCCCAACGTGAAAGAGGGGGGCGCTGCCTTCGGCACTGACTATCACCAGGCAGCGGCCGTCACCAAAGCGGTGAAAGAAGCCACCACCCTGCCGGTGATTGTGAAACTGTCGCCTAATGTAACCGACGTGGTTTCCATCGCCGAAGCCGTAGAACAGGCCGGCGCCGACGCCGTGTCCCTCATCAATACATTGATGGGCATTGCCATCGACCTCCGCACCCGCCGCCCCATTTTAGGCAACATCACCGGCGGCCTTTCCGGCCCCGCCATTAAGCCCGTAGCCCTCCGCATGGTATGGCAGGTGGCGAAAGCCCTCTCCATCCCCGTCAGCGGCTTAGGCGGCATCATGACCGGCACCGACGCCATCGAATTCATGATTGCCGGCGCCTCCACCGTCCAGGTAGGCACCGCCAATCTCGCAGATCCCACCGCCATGGAACGGATTGTGCGGGAAATGGATAAATGGTGCGATAAGAACGGAGTAAAAGATATTAACGAAATCGTTGGAACACTGAAGGCCTGAGGTCTTGCACTAAAAAACGCTGCGTAATGCAGCGTTTTTTAGTGCGGAGATTGAGGTCGAGGAAGACAGCCTGCGGCGAATGGGAAAGAGTTGAGAGTTGAGAGTTGAGGTCCCGCCTGCGGCGCTTCCATCGGTTCCCATTTGCGGCGAAGCCGCGGAACCCTGAAGACTCTGTCCCATAACGTGCAAATGACTCTACAGCAGGCTCTCTTCCCAGAAGAGAGCTGCCCACGGGGCTGAGAGATGGTGATGGGTTTACTGCACAATGGGCATTTAGACCGCCAGTGAGAAGAACCCATCAGAATCCCTCTGTCTGCTGACGCAGACATCCCCCTTTGAGAAAGGGGGACTGTTTATAGCGGCTCCGCCGCCGATGGAATCCTAAAGACTCTGCACAAATAACGTGCAAATGACTCAGCAGCAGGCTCTCTTCCCAGAAAAGAGCTGCCCACGGGGCTGAGAGATGGTAACGGGTTTACTGCACAAGGAGCATTTAAACTCCTGTGTGAGAAGAACCCACAACCCACCAGAATCCTTCTGTCTGCTTCGCAGAACCTGCCTCTTCGAGGCAGATCCATCCCCTGGCCTTCGGCCTGCCCCCTTCTCTAAGGGGGCACGTGCTTAGCGGCAGCCTCCATAGAAGGGTTAACGTTCATTGTGAGGTATCCCGTAAACATGCAGCCCCTTGGAGATGGAAGTCCTGCAGAGGACTTCCAAGTTTGGCCTGAAATACAAAAGGCGCTTAGCCTGCCCATAAAAGCGCCTTCCTTTTAGGCCAAACGGCGCGCGCCAAAGGCGGAGGATGGATGCGGCGAAGCCGCGGAACCTCAACTCTCAACTCTCAAATCTCAATTCTTTCTTTTCCGCCGCAGGCAGACCAGCTTTCCTAACAGCTAACAGCTGGCAGCTGGAAGCTCCCGCCCGTGCCCACGGCACTCAGCCACATACAGCCCATCTGCCACTGTCCTGTAAATTCTCTGAAAACTTTCTCCCAGCCCCTTTACTTTTTTACTTTAGCGTGGTAATGTATAACTACAACAGAGAAAGAAGGAGGGCTCTATGGCACAGGATATGGATGACCTGAAAATGGTCCATGAAGAAGAAATGAAAAATTATGACCGCATCGAAGGTTCCGTAGTTTCGGTGATGCGGCGGCACGGATGCAAAATCATCCAGACCCCCACGTTCGAAGACTACGACACCTACGGCCGATACTTCCCCCAGCTCCAGCGGGAGATGATTAAGACCATCGGTCCCGGCGGCGAAGTACTTGTCATGCGGCCCGACGTGACGGTGCCCCTGGTGAAGACGGTGGCCCGGGAATATCCGGACCCCGCCCAGCTACTGAAGTTTGGCTACGTGTCCATGGTATTCCGCGAATACTACGGGAAATCCACCCACGGCAAGTACTTTCTCCAGAGCGGCGTGGAAGTTCTGGGCGATGAGACCCCGGAATGCGACGGGGAAGTCATGGTGATGGCGGCGGAATTTCTGGAATCCGTAGGAATCCGGGACATGCGCATCGACCTGGGCACCGTGGCCTACATGGACGCCCTCTTCGATGAACTCCATCTCACGGACGAGGAGCTTTCCAAAGTCCGGGAATACATGGAAAAGAGAAATCTCGTTTCCTTCGGGAAACTGGTGGACACCCTTCCCATTACCACCATCCAGCGGAAGGTACTCCTGGAGCTGCCGAAGCTCTTTGGCAGCTACGAAGACACCCTGAAAAGGGCGGAGGACCTCTGCCTGAACCATAAGATGATGGAGGCTCTCACGCGGCTGAGGAAGATTTATGAATACCTGGAAGTGGCGGGCTACAGCGACCGGGTGCAGCTGGACTTCGGCTTCACCTCCCACATGGGCTACTACACGGACATGGTTTTCAAGATTTACGCCGACGGCGCCCTCTATTCCCTCATCAGCGGCGGCCGCTACGATTCCCTGGCCGCCCAGTTCCAGGTGCCCCGGCCGGCCTGCGGCTTCGGCATGAATATGAACCTCCTCTACGAAGTGATGGCAGAGGAAAACCTGCTGGAAGAAATGGTGCCGTCCTGCGACCTGGCGGTTATTTACGACAAGCCGGACAGGGACCTGGTACTGACGCTCATGGACTGGCGGCGGAAAGGGCACTCGGTGCTCGGGGTTTCCGGAAAGAACCGCATCGTCACCGGCGATTACCGGATCACCGCGGTCTATGAAAATGGGAAATTCAAAGTGGGGGCGGACCTTCTTTCGAAGGAAGAACTGGAAGCCCGGTTAGGAGGGAAATGATGCTCCATATTGCACTGGCCAAAGGAAGAATTGCAAAGAAAGTCATGAAAAGTCTGGCGAATGGCGGCTACCATTTCCCCGATTACTCCGACGATAGCCGGAAACTCATCTTCACCGATGACAAGGACCGCATCCGGGTGACCCTGGTGAAATCGCCGGACGTGGCGGTTTACGTCCGCCGGGGCGCTGCAGATGCCGGCATCGTAGGAAAGGACGTGCTCATGGAAGATGGGGAAGAGGACGTCTACGAAATCGAAGACCTGGGCATCGGCAAATGCCGCATGGCCGTCTCCGGTATCAAAGGAAACAAGGCGGTCATGAACAAGCGGATCCTTACGGTGGCCTCCAAGTACCCCTCCATAGCGAGGAAGTACTTCGCCGACCGGTTCCAGCCCATCGATATCATCAAACTGAACGGTTCCGTGGAACTGGCCCCCCTCGTAGGCCTGTCCGACGTGATCGTGGATATCGTGGAAACCGGCACCACCCTTCGGGAAAACGGCCTCGAAGCCTACGACTACTTCATGGACTTCTCCGCCCGCCTCATCTGCAACAAGGTATCCTATAAAATGAAACAGGACGAGCTGGAGGAGTTTATAGGACTGGTGAAAAAAGAGATTTGAGAATTGAGATTTGAGAATTGAGGTCCCGCGGCTAACGCCGCAAATGCACTTTAACCTCCCCTCTTTAGAGGGGAGGGGGACCGCGTAAGCGGTGGAGGGGTGGCCGCGAAGCGGCTTGGGAGAAAGGGCAAGAAAACGGAGGGAGTTACTTTAGCGAGAGCCCCCTCCGCCCTTCGGGCACCTCCCCCATAGATGGGGGAGGTTAAGCAATAAGCATTTGCCGCGAAGCGGCTGATCAATCTTTCCTAGCAGCTAGCCGCTAAAAGCTAAAAGCCCCCGCCTGAATGCACGCCGCCCAGCCACATACCCCTCGGCCCGCAGGGCCTGGTCAGCTCAAGGCTCAAGGCTGAAAGCTCAAGGCCCGCGGCAAAGCCGCTAAAGATCTAGACCTGGATCTAGATCTAGACCCCAAGGGCCTCCGGCCCGATTCCTCTCGATCTCGATCTTTACACATAACATATTAAATACCATATAACTATACAGGAAAGAAGGAAACACACAATGGAATGGATTACAGTACCGGAAAAAGGATTGACCCTCCGCGAAGTGCGGACGATGACGAACAGGAACGTGAACCTTTCTGACGACGTGGAGAAGGCGGTATCCGCCATTCTCCAGCAGGTAAAGGACGGCGGCGACGAAGCGGTCCGGGCGCTGACGAAGAAATTCGACGGCGTAGAACTTTCGGACTTCCGGGTCACCGAAGAAGAAATCGAAGAGGCCGTGAAAGAAGTGGGTCCCGAATTCCTGGCGGTCCTGAAGGAAGCGAAGGAAAACATCGAAGCCTTCCATAAGGAGCAGGTCCGCAAATCCTGGTCCAAAGAATTCCGGGATGGCGTAGAACTGGGCGAACGGTTCCTCCCCATCCAGAGAGTAGGCGTCTACGTCCCCGGCGGCCGGGCTGCGTACCCATCCACGGTGCTCATGGACACGGTGCCTGCCATGGTGGCAGGATGCCCGGAAGTAGCCATGACCACACCTCCCGGCAAAGACGGAAAAGTAAATCCCAACATCCTCGCCGCTGCCTACGTGGCAGGGGTGAAGGAAATCTATAAAGTCGGCGGCGCCCAGGGCATTGCCATGCTGGCCTACGGCACGGAATCCGTGGAACCGGTATTCAAGATCGTAGGGCCCGGCAATGCCTTCGTAGCCATGGCGAAGCGGCTCGTCTTCGGCACCGTGGGCATCGATATGATTGCCGGCCCCTCCGAAGTATGCTGCGTGGCTGACGGCAGCGCCAACCCCACCTGGATCGCCGCAGACCTCCTGTCCCAGGCGGAGCACGATCCAAGGGCCGCCGTATTCCTCATTACCCCGGACGAAGAATTCGGCCTGAAGGTGCAGGCAGAAATGGAACGGCAGATGAAGGAACTCTCCCGGTACGAAATCATGAAGAGCTCCGTAGATACCTACGCCAAGGCCTTCCTCTGCAAAGACGCCGCCCAGTGCTTTGATATCGTCAACAAAATCGCTCCGGAACACCTGGAAGTGGAACTGCCGGATCCGAAGCAGTACCTGCCCCTCATTTACAATGCCGGCGCCATTTTCCTCGGGAAATACACCTCCGAACCTATCGGCGACTACATGGCCGGCCCGAACCATACCCTCCCCACCTCCGGCACCGCTGCCTTTTCTTCGCCACTCGGTGTCTATGATTTCGTGAAACACAGCAGCGTGGAGTGTTATACTGAAGAGGCATTCAGAAAGATTTCAAAGAAAGTCCAGCTCTTCGCCAAAGCGGAAGGGCTCACGGCTCATGCCAATGCTATGGAGGTGCGCGATGAAGACTGAATGGCTTCGTAAGACGATTCGGGATTTCGAGCCTTATTTTGTGGCTCCCATTGCCGAAAAACATGTAATCAATGCCAATGAAAACTATTTCAATGTCCTGTCTATTCCGGCGGTGAAGAAAGAACTGCTGGAAGCACTGGATACATTCCAGCCCCAGATTTACCCGAAACCTATGGCCGACGGCCTCCGGGAAGCCCTGGCGGGCTACATGGGCGTGAAGCCGGAGAATATTATCTGCGGCAACGGCGGCGACGAAATGATTACCTATCTCCTGGGTACATTCCTGAACCCCGGGGACCAGCTCCTGGTCCACAGCCCCACCTTTGATATGTACGAACTGGGGGCAGAAACCCTGGGCGCCTCCACCATCAAAGTGAAGGACCTCGCCGGCTACCGGCGGGACAAGGAAGGGCTCCTGGCAGCGGTGAAGAAATACCAGCCCAAGATGACGGTGATCTGCAACCCAAATAACCCCACCGGCGACCTGCTCCCGGCGTCCTTCATCGAAGAAGTGCTGAAGGCAGCGGAGGGCATCGTCTTCGTGGACGAAGCGTACATGGAATTTGCCCAGAAGGAAAGCGTAGTTTCCCTTATCAATAAGTACCCGAACCTCGTGGTTCTCCGCACCCTGTCCAAGGCCTTTGCCTTTGCCGGCATGCGCTGCGGCTACCTGGTAGGGGACAAAGAAATGATCGAAGCCATCGCGAAGATCAAGGCCCCCTACAACCTGAACGCCTTCACCCAGCTCTTCGCGCCCATCGTGGTGCGCCACAAGGATGAACTGTTCAAGATCCGCGACGACATCGTAAAAGAACGGGCCCGCCTCTACGACGAACTCGTCAAGATTCCGGGACTTACCGTATACCCCTCCTGCACGAACTTCCTCCTGGTCCAGGTGGAACGGAAGCATGAGGAAATCTTCAAAGCCCTGAAGGCGAAGGACATCCTCGTGAAGATCTACCGGAACAGCGCGGAACTGCCGAATGCCTTCCGTATTTCCGTCACCACGAAGGACGTGGATGACACCCTGCTCTCCGTATTCCGGGAGGAACTCCAATGAGAACCGCCAGTATCCACAGGAAAACCGGGGAAACCGACATTTCCGTCACCCTCACCATCGACGGCAGTGGTGTCTTTGAAGGCACCACGGGCATCGGTTTCTTCGACCATATGATGAACCTCCTCGCCCGGCACAGCGGCATGGACATCCATCTCTCCTGCAAAGGGGACCTTTACGTGGACAACCATCACACCATCGAGGACCTGGGCATCACCCTGGGCGACGCCTTCCTGAAGGCCCTGGGGGACAAGAAGGGCATCCGGCGGTACGGCTGTTTCTTCTGCCCCATGGACGAGACCCTGTCCCGGATCGTGCTGGACCTCTCCGGCCGGCCCTACTTCGTCTATGACGTCCATATCCCGGTCGAACGGATCGGCGACTTTGAAACAGAAATGACCCGGGAATTTTTCCTGGCCTTCGCTGTGCACGGCATGATGAATCTCCACATGGCCTGCCTGTACGGAGAAAATGGACACCACATCGTGGAGTCCCTCTTCAAGGGCCTGGGCCACGCACTGAAAGAAGCGGTCACCGTGGAAGGGGACACCGTCCTCTCCACAAAGGGGGTGCTCTGATGAAAACAGCCATTATCGATTACGACGCAGGAAACCTGGCCAACGTGGTCCGGGCTGCCACAAGGGCAGGGCTGGACGTGGTGGTGACCAGGGATCCCAAAGAAATCCGGGATGCCGGTGCCCTGGTCCTTCCGGGGGTCGGCGCTATGAAAGACGCCATGGACCATCTGGATGGCTACGGCCTTACGGACCTCATCCGGGAAGAAGTGAAAAAGGGCAAGAAGCTCGCCGGCATCTGCCTCGGCATGCAGGCCCTCTATGAAGAATCCGAAGAATACGGAAACATCAAAGCCCTGGGCCTCCTGCCGGGGCGCATCGTCCGTTTCCCCGAAGGGAAGCTGAAGGTGCCCCACATGGGGTGGAATGAACTCGTCATCCACAGGCCCCACGAAGTGCTGGAAGGCCTGCCGCCCCATTCCTACGTGTATTTCGTCCATTCCTACTACAAAGTCCCCGGAGACACGGAAGACGTCATCGCCTCCGCAGACTACGGCGTCACCGTTCCGGCGGTGGTGGGGAAGGACAATGTGTTAGGGTTCCAGTTCCACCCCGAAAAATCCGGAAAAGTGGGCATGGCCATCTGGGATCGGTTAGCAAAGTGGTTGGTTAAATGAAAATATTTCCTGCAATTGATATAGAAGACGGACACTGCGTCCGCCTGAAACAGGGGAAAATCGAAGACCTCACGGTCTACGGCGACGACCCCGTGAAAATGGCCCTAAAATGGGAAAAGGAAGGGGCAAAGCAGCTCCACGTGGTGGACCTGGACGGCGCCTTCAAAGGAAATGGGGAAAACAAGGAAATCATCGGAAAAATGGCAAAAGCCATCTCCATCCCCATCGAAGTGGGCGGCGGCATCCGCACGGAACAGGCCATCAAAGAGTACCTGGACATGGGGGTGTACCGGGTCATCATCGGCTCAAAAGCCGTGGCGTCCCCCTACTTTGCCATCAGGGCGGCAAAAGATTATGGTCCTGACCATATCGCCGTATCCATCGACGCCAAGGGCGACGAAGTAGCCACCCACGGCTGGGTGGACGGCAGCAGCCGGAAAGTCATGACCTTCGCCGAAACCCTCCTTTCCCACGGGGTGAACACCATCATCTACACCGACATCAGCCGCGACGGCATGCTGGTGGGCCCAAACATGGACATGATGGCCAGACTCCAGGCCCTGAAGGGCATCCACCTCATCGCCTCCGGCGGCGTTTCGGGCGCCGAAGACCTTCGGAAACTGGCAGAACTGGGCGTCTACGGCGCCATTACCGGAAAGGCACTGTACGAAGGAAAAGTGAGTATGAAGGAGATCGTGGAGATAGGGGAATAGGAAAGATCGAGACCGAGGCCGAGATCGAGGGCGGTCAGCCTGCGGCGAATAAGAAAGAGTTGAGATTTGAGAGTTGAGAGTTGAGGTTTCCCATCCGCGGCTGAAGCCGCAGTTGGGCTCCTAAAGACTCAACACAAAAAACGTGAAGATGACACTGCACGAGGCCCCTTCCTTGGGAAGGGGCTCCCGCCAGGGTGGGGTTAGCTGAAGCGGCCCAAAGGGCCGGAGACCAGCCTGTGGCGCTACCAATGGCTAACCTCCGTCTGCTTCGCAGAACCTGCCTCTTCGAGGCAGATCCATCCCCCGGCCTTCGGCCTGCCCCCTTCTCCAAGGGGGCACGTGTTTAGCGGCAGCCTACATAGAAGGGTTAACGTTCATTGTGAGGTATCCCGTAAACATGCAGCCCCTTGGAGAAGGGGCGCGCCAAAGGCGGAGGATGGATGCGGCGAAGCCGCTGACCATCTTTCCTAATAGCTAGCCGCTAGCAGCTAGAAGCCCCCGCCTGGACGTACGCAAGCCCAGCCATCCGCCACCCGGCCCCATCCCCCTCGGTCTCGATCTCGACCTCGATCTTTCACACATTGTACATATCACTGTCATCGCTGTAATTGGGTAAAACACCCCATAAGGAGCATCCTATGCTTGCAAAACGTATTATCCCCTGCCTCGATGTGAACCATGGCAGGGTGGTCAAAGGAAAACAGTTTCATCACCTGAAAGACGTGGATGACCCGGTGGCCCTGGGAAAATTCTATTCCGACAGCGGCGCCGACGAACTGGTCTTCTACGACATCACCGCCACCCATGAAGGCCGGGAGACCTTTGTGGACACGGTGAAAGCCATTGCCGAAGAACTGACCATTCCCTTCACCGTAGGCGGCGGTATCCGCAAAGCCGACGATTTCCGCACCATGCTTCTCGCCGGGGCGGACAAGGTCTCCGTCAACTCCGCTGCCGTCATGAACCCTGAAATCATCCGGGAAAGCGCGGAACGCTTCGGCAACCAGTGCGTGGTGCTCTCCATCGACGGCAAACGGAACGGCCACGGCGGCTGGGACGTGTACGTGGAAGGGGGCAGAAAGAACACAGGTCTCTCCGTAGTGGACTGGGCCCGGAAGGGCATGGAACTGGGGGCCGGGGAAATCTGCATGAACTCCATCGATGCCGACGGGGAAAAAGACGGCTACGACCTGGAACTCATGCGCACCCTGTCCGAAGAACTGTCCATTCCCATCATCGCCTCCGGCGGCGCCGGGAAGATGGAAGACTTCCTGAAAGCCTTCGAAGCGGGCTCCGATGCAGCCCTGGCAGCGTCGGTGTTCCACTTCGGCGAAATTTCCATACCGGAACTGAAAAAATACCTGGCCGAAAACGGCGTACCCGTACGGCTCTGAGGAGGATTTTATGGAATCAGTAGATTTAAAAGACATACATTTTGATGAAAAAGGTCTCATTCCCGCCGTCGTACAGGACGCCCGGAGCGGCGAAGTACTCATGGTGGCCTACATGAATGAGGAATCATTACAGAAAACCGTAGCCAGCGGAGAAACCTGGTTCTGGAGCCGGAGCCGCCAGAAACTCTGGCACAAAGGCGAAGAATCCGCCCATTTCCAGCACGTCCGGAGGATCTACGTAGACTGCGACGCCGACACCCTGGTGGTCCAGGTCATCCCCGACGGCCCCGCCTGCCACACCAACAACCGCAGCTGCTTCTATAGGAGCCTCACGGAATGGGTAAACAAAGAGGACAAAGGAAACCTCACCATCCTCCACACCCTCTACGACGAAATCAAAGACCGCCGCCTCCATCCCCGGGAGAAATCCTACACCAACTACCTCCAGCAGATGGGGAAGAACAAGATCGATAAGAAAATCGGCGAAGAAGCATCGGAAGTCATCATTGCCGACCAGCACGAAGACAAAGAAGAAATCATCGACGAATCCTGCGATCTCCTGTACCACCTCTTCGTTCTCTGGGAAAATGCCGGCGTAGACCTCTACGACATCATGGCAAAAATGGAAGAACGGGACGAGAAAAAGGGAAATAAGAAAGAAGTGGGCCATAAGGATAAGATCTTCTGAGTGGCTGAGTATCGTGCGAACGGACGGCGCCTTGAGCCTTGAGCTGATCAGGCCCTCAGGGCCGGGTGACGGATGGCTGAGCGTTGTGCGAACGTATGGGGGCTTCTAGCTTCTAGCTGTTAGCAGCCAGGAAAGCTCAACAGCCTGCGGCGAATAAGAAAGAGTTGAGAGTTGAGAGTTGAGAGTTGAGGTTTTCCATTCGCGGCTCTCGCCGCTAAGGTGGCGGCGCACAGTTCATACAGCGCCGCCTTTTGATTGGACCCAACAGCGGCTTCGCCGCCATACTTTTTGCCTCCAACCGTATATCGTCATCTCGAGCGGTGGCAAGGGAAGTAATGACACCACAGTTAAGAATCGCTACAGCTACGATGAGTCGAGAGATCTCCCTGAAAAATGACTATGACGGGGTTTTCAAAGACAGAGTTGAGATAAGAGAGTTGAGAGTTGAGGTCCCGCGGCTTCGCCGCTATTGGAATCCTAATGACTCTGTCCCATAACGTGCAAATGACTCTACAGCAGGCTCTCTTCCTCGAAGAGAGCTGCCCACGGGGCTGAGAGATGGTAATGGGTTTACTGCACAAGGGACTTTAAACTGCCAGTGAGAAGAACTCATGAGAATCCCTCTGTCTGCTTCGCAGAACCTGCCTCTTCGAGGCAGATCCATCCCCTGGCCTTCGGCCTGCCCCCTTCTCTAAGGGGGCACGTGCTTAGCGGCAGCCTCCATAGAAGGGTTAACGTTCATTGTGAGGTATCCCGTAAACATGCAGCCCCTTGGAGATGGAAGTCCTGCAGAGGACTTCCAAGTTTGGCCTGAAATACAAAAGGCGCTTAGCCTGCCCATAAAAGCGCCTTCCTTTTAGGCCAAACGGCGCGCGCCAAAGGCGGAGGATGGATGCGGCGAAGCTGCTAGACCCTAACGACGCTGTCCCATAACGTGCAATTGACTCTACAGCAGGCTCTCTTCCCCGAAGAGAGCTGCCCACGGGGCTGAGAGATGATGATGGGTTTACTGCACCAGAAACTTTAAACCGCTATGTGAGAAGGACCCATCAGAATCCCTCTGTCTGCTGACGCAGACATCCCCCTTTGAAAAAGGGGGACTGTTATAGCGGCTTCGCCGCAGATGAAGTTCATAAGGCGGCGCTTTCCAATCTGTGTGCCGCCACCTTTGCGGCGAAGCCGCTGATCAGTTCTGGCCCACAGGGCCTGTTCACCTGGCCACCAGCTACCAGCCACTAGCTACTGATTCGCCCCAGGCGAATCCGCCCGCAGGGCCTCCGGCCCAGTCCTCCTCGATCTCGCAACTAAAAAAACGCTGTGACCCAAATCGGATCACAGCGTTTTTAAATTACACTATTTCCCTTCCCGTTTCATATGGTTCGAGTTATTTTCTTCATCCCACCAAACGACGCCTTTCGTAGAAGGAAGCACGTCCCGATGGAAGATGGGGATCCTGATGCCTTCCTTCAGCTGCCGTTCGTAGTCCAGGAGGCAGGCCCTTGCCTGGGGGAAGAGGAGGAGGATAGCCGTCACGTTGGTGAGGACCATGAAGGCCATGAAGAGGTCAGCCAGGTTCCATACCAGCGGCAGGTCCGCCATGGAGCCCCAGAAAATCATGATGGCAATGAATACGCGGAACAGGTTCAGCGGCCATTTCTTCTGGGTCAGGTGGCCGATGTTGATTTCCCCGTAATAGTAGTTCCCGATGAGGGAGGTGAAGGCGAAGAGGAAAATCAGGAAGGAAACAGCCTTCGGAGCCCAGTCGCCGAAGTACTGGGCCAGGTCCCACTGGATGAGTTCGATGCCCGTGAGGCCGGTGGAGGCGTAGTCTCCGGTGAGGAGGACGATGAATGCGGAAGCGGAGCAGATGAAGAGGGTATCCACATATACGCCGAATGCCTGGATCAGGCCCTGTACTACCGGGTGGGTGGCATCAGCGGTGGCTGCAGCGTTCGGTACGGAACCTTCGCCGGCTTCGTTGGAGAAGAGGCCCCGTTTGAAGCCTGTCAGTACCGCCGCACCCATGCCGCCGCCGAAGGCAGCTTTCCAGTCGAAGGCATCCCGGAGGATCACGTAGATCACGTGGGGCATTTCCGTAATGTTATACAGCATAATGCCAATGGCCACCACGATGTAGAGACCTGCCATGATGGGCACCATCCATTCGGTGACCCGGGCGATACGGCCCATGCCGCCGCAGATGACCAGCATGGCCAGCACCGTTACCACGGCGCCTACGATCATGCGGTCAGCGCCGAGAGCATGGTTCAGGGCAAGGGCGATGGTGTTGGACTGGACGGAGTTGTAAATCATACCGTAGGTCACGGAAATGAGGATGGCGAAAATCGCAGCCCACAGCTTGTGGCCGAGACCGTAGCGCAGATAGTACGCAGGACCCCCGCGGAAACCGTTTCCGTCGGTCCTTGGCACCTTGTAGATCTGGGCGAGGGTGGATTCCACGAAGCCCGTGGCGGAGCCGATGACCGCGATGAACCACATCCAGAAAATAGCCCCCGGTCCGCCGGTGACGATGGCAATGGCGATGCCGGCGATGTTGCCCACCCCTACGCGGGACGCCGTGCTGACGCAGAAGGCCTGGAATGGGGAAACCTCATTCCCTTCGGTCTTCCGGCCCGCCGTATGGGCGATGAGGGAAAACATCCTGCCAAAGAACCGGACCTGCACACCCCGGGTGCGGACGGTGAAGTAAAAGCCGGCGCCCACCAGGAGCACAATGATCACAGAGGACCATAGCACCCCGTTAATGGCGGAAACCGCATTGTTCAGAGCTTCCATTTTTTCCTCCTTATAGGTTGGTAAAAGTAAACGTGTGTCTACTTATTATACCTTTTATTTACAATTTGCACAAATGATGGATGTGATTAAGCAATGTGCGAACGTACGGAGCCTTGAGCCTCCAGCCTTGAGCATTGAGCTGATCAGCGGCTTCGCCGCGGGGTATGTGGCTGGGCGGCGTACGACCGTATGGGGTGTCATGTGGCTAAGCGTTGTGCGCTCATATGGGGGCTACTAGCTACTAGCTTCTAGCAGCTAGATGGCCAGGCCCTTTGGGCCGGGACCCAACAGGGTTCATGTGGCTGAGTGCCATGCGCCCGTATGGGGGCTTTTAGCTTCTAGCGGCTAGCAGCTAGGAAGGCTGGCCAGGCCCTTCGGGCCGGGAACCCGATAGGGTTCCTATTGGCGGCGAAAGCCGCAGGCTGACCAGCTTTCCTAGTAGCTAGGAGCTAGCAGCTAGAAGCCCCCGCATGTACGCACGGCGCTTAGCCACATGCCAGCGCCGCAGGATGGCCAGCTTTCCTAGTAGCTAGCAGCTAACAGCTAGAAGCCCCCGCATGTACGCACGGCGCTTATCCACCCGTCAGCCCCATCCGTGCGCACGCCACTCATCCACATACCACCCGACCCGAAGGGCCTGTTCCGCTCAAGGCTCAAAGCTCAAGGCTGGCGGTCACACCGTTTATAATGGACCCGTAGATTCGGACCACCATTTGAAAAATAAGTGCGCGAATGTGGCATAATGTAAACCAAAAGGAGGTTATCTACCATGTCACACAACAAGTACAGCGCCGCATTCAAAAGCAAGGTTATCCTTGAAATCCTGAGGGGAGAGAAAGAATTCAATACTATCTGTGCTGAATACAATCTCAGCCCCGGAATGGTCCGTAAATGGAGACAGGAGTTCATTGAAAATGCTCCTCGGGTATTTGAAGCAGATCCTAGGTCCAAAAAGGCCCAGAGAAAGGAGGAAGCCCTGAAGAAAAGCAACGATCGAATGGCACAAAAGATCGGGCAGCTCACGATGGAACGTGATTTTCTTCAGGATTGCTTTCGCAAAGCTGGATATCCCGTCCCAAGAGCTCCGGGATATGATTCAGATGAACAGTAGGCTGCATGTCCGCAGGCAGTGCCGTCTGCTTAAGGTTAACCGTTCCAGTCTCTATTATGTGCCTAAGCCTCCGGATCCGGAGCATCAGGCATGGCTTGAGATGGTAATGCAACAAATAGACCGTATTCATCTGGAACATCCCTATATGGGAACCCGTAAGATGGTCATATTGCTGAGGCAGATGGGAATTACCATTACGAGAAAAACTGTGAGACGACTGGCAGCAATCATGGGTATTTGTGCAGTGTACCCCAAAGCAAACCTTTCTAAACGAAATTTCAAAGAGTCTATCGTGCCCTACCGTCTAAGGAACTATAAGGCCTGCTTCCCAAACCAGGTCTGGTCTATAGACATCACCTATATTCCGATGCCACATGGGCACATGTATCTCACGGCCATAATTGACTGGTATAGTCGAAAGATTCTTGAATACTATCTGGCAGATACGTTGGATAAAGAAACAGTCATTGCAGCAGTAAAAGAAGCTGTGGCCAGATACGGAATTCCAGCCATCATTAACTCAGATCAGGGAAGTCAGTTTACAAGCGATGAATATAAGAAACTATTAAAACAGCTGGGCATTACTCAGAGCATGGATGGTCGGCGGAGATGGGCTGACAACATCATGGTTGAGCGGTGGTTCCGCAGCCTGAAAAACGAATGCATCTACCTCAATGAATACCAGACTCCCCGGGAGTTGCTTCAGCTGATTGGTAAGTACGTCAAGGACTACAACACTATCCGTCCACATGAGGCTTTGGAGTACCAGACCCCTGATGAGGTGTATTACAGCTGCTTCCAGGCGGCTTAAGGCCTGGTGAGGGGCCTTAAGCCGCAGGCCCGGCAGAGCAAAAATTGCTTTGCCATAGAGCATTGTTAACCAATTCAGAAAGCGCGCGATAATTTTTTGAAAGTGGTCTTGACAACGGGCCCATTATAGTTTACCACATACTTTGGGAAGAAACCCTCACTTTCGCCCTCCCAACACCACCGATTTCCCACCATAAAAACTACCATTTTCACACCGCCGAGGAACCTGAAAATCCGACGCAATTGGGCCATATAACCATGGGGTTTTCTCCCTTTTTTTACAAAATCGACAAAAAATGGTAAAATACAGGAGTTCATGGAGGTGATAAGAATGCGTGCGTTATATACATGGGGATGCGCCGCCGCCCTCTGGCTGGTGGCGTCCATGACTGTGTCTGCCTCTACCCTCACCGTCGGCATGTCGGGAAGTGAAGTCACTTCCCTGCAGAACGACCTCGTAGCGGCAGGCTATCTGGCACGTACGGTAGACGGAGATTACGGATCTACCACAAAAGAAGCGGTGGCCCTCTTCCAGAAGGCCAAGGGATTCCCGGTGACCGGGAAGGCCGATGATGCCACAAGGGCTGCCATAGAAAGGGCAGCAGGACAGGGATACCGTCCCGGCGGCGGCGTAGTGTACGCCGAAGGAAACCGGGGCAGCATGATCAGCGACATGCAGGTCCGGCTCCAGGCAGCAGGGTACCTGAAAGGCGGCATTGACGGCGTCTACGGTGGCGATACCACCAGCGCTGTCCGGAATTTCCAGAAGGACCACGGCATTCCCGTGTCCGGGGTGATTGATGAAATGACCTATGCTGCCTTGAGAAATGTGAACGCCTCCAGCGCTCCGGCGCCGGAAGCCTCCTCTTCCACCGACTATAACGAAGCGGGAGGATCCATGTACAGCATCGGCGACAGCGGCTCCCAGGTGACCTCTATCCAGAGGAAACTGAAGAAAATGGGCTACCTCGACGGCAGTGTGGACGGCATCTACGGCAGCGATACATCGTCCGCCGTGAAATCCTTCCAGCGGGACCAGGGCCTCTCTGCCACAGGCATGGTGGATGGAGACACCCTCTCCGCCCTGACCTCCGCCTACGCCTCCCAGTCCGGGGAGTCCGTACTGGAACCGGGAGACTCCGGCAGTAACGTGGTAAAGTTGCAGAACAAGCTCCTCCTCCACGGCTATAACCCGGGATCCGTAGACGGCGTTTACGGAGAAGGCACGGCAGAAGCGGTGCGGGAACTGCAGGCCGAAGAAAACCTCGCCACCACCGGCATCGCCGACAGCGACGTCTGGGACCGCCTGGACAGCGCCCCCGGATTTACGGGAAACTATAAGAAAGTCTTCCACATGAAAGCCACCGCCTACACCCCCTGGGACGGCGACGGCAGGGGAAGAACCGCCATGGGCGGCTACGCCGGCAAAGGCCACGCCGCAGTGGACCCGAACATCATCCCCCTGGGCAGCGAAGTCTACATCGAAGGCTACGGCTACGCCATCTGCGATGACATCGGCGGCGCCATCAAAGGAAACATCATCGACGTGGGCGTGGATAACTACGACCAGGCCGTGAAATGGGGCATGAAGCCTACGGTGAATGTGTACCTGATTCGGTAAAAACAGAGTTGAGATTTGAGAGTTGAGAATTGAGGTCCCGCGGCTGACGCCGCAAAGGTGGCGGCGAAAAAGAAAGAATTGAGAATTGAGATTTGAGAATTGAGGCCCCGCCTGCGGCGCCTCAATCGATTCCCATCCGCGGCTCTCGCCGCAAAGGTGGCGGCGCATAAACAAAAGCGCCGCCTTTTATAATGGGATGTATGGCCGGGTGGCGTGCGAACATATGAAAGCCTTGAGCCTTCAGCCTTGAGCTGATCAGGCCCTCCGGGCCGGGTGACGGATGGCTGAGCGTTGTGCGAACGTATGGGGGCTTCTAGCTGCTAGCTGTTAGCAGCCAGGAAAACTGGTCAGCCTGAGGCGATTCCGACCGATCCCATCCGCGGCTCCCGCCGCAAAGGTGGCGGCGAAAAAGAAAGAATTGAGATTTGAGAGTTGAGAATTGAGGTCCCGCCTGCGGCGCTTCCAACGGTCCCCATCCGCGGCTCTCGCCGCAAAGGAGGCGGCGCACAGCTCATATAGCGCCGCCTTATGATTGGACCCAACAGCGGTTCCACCACCATACCATCTGCCTCCAACCGTTTACCGTCATCTCGAGCGGTGGTAAGCGGAGTGGTGACACCGCAGTTAAGAATCGCTACAGCTACGAAGAGTCGAGAGATCTCCCTGAAAAATGACTATGACGGGGGTTTCAAAGACAGAGTTGAGATAAGAGAGTTGAGAGTTGAGTTCCCGCGGCTCCGCCGCAATTGGAATCCTAACGACTCTGCACAAATAACGTGCAATTTCCTCTACAGCAGGCTCTCTTCCCAGAAGAGAGCTGCCCACGGGACTGAGAGATGGTGACGGGTTTACTGCACAATGGGCATTTTAACCGCTAGTGAGAAGAACCCATCAGAATCCCTCTGTCTGCTGACGCAGACATCCCCCTTTGAAAAAGGGGGACTGTTAACCGCGGCTCCGCCGCCGATGGGATCCTAAAGACTCTGCACAAAAAACGTGCAAATGACTATGCAGCAGGCTCTCTTCCCAGAAGAGAGCTGCCCACGGGGCTGAGAGATGGTAATGGGTTTACTGCACAAGGGACTTTAAACTGCCAGTGAGAAGAACCCATCAGAATCCCTCTGTCTGCTTCGCAGACATCCCCCTTTGAGAAAGGGGGACTGTTAACCGCGGCTCCGCCGCAGATGGATTCCAAAAGACTCTGCACCTATAACGTCAAAATGACACTACAGTAGGCCCCTTCACACCACCTGGCCATCTGTCAGCTCTTCAGTCATAGGGATAAGATATTTATTTATAATGTGCTTACAATGTAAAGAAATATCATACATTGTATTGCCGATATCCCATAAATCATCTATAATATAACCGGAAAGAGGTGAGTCACCATGGATACTGCAAATATCAATGTACGTGTTGATGCCGGCCTGAAGAAAGAGGCGGAAAGCCTGTTCAATGATCTGGGGCTGAATATGTCTTCTGCCATTACCATGTTCCTGAAGACTGCAGTCAGATACGACGGCATTCCCTTCGACGTCAGCCGCAGGTTACCCAACGGGGAAACCCGGGAAGCCCTGGCGGAATACGAAGAGATGAAAGAACACCCGGAAAAGTACAAGCGGTATCATCGTTTCTCTGATTTGGTCAAGGATGTGGATGATGAGTCTTGACATTATAGCATCCAACAGGTTCAGAAAGGATCTGAAAATGGCCAGAAAACGGGGTCTGAAACTGGGCAAACTGGAAGCAGTAGTTGATTGCCTGGCCAATCTGGTCCCGCTGGACGCGAAATACAGGGATCATGCCCTTTCCGGAAATTACAGTGCCTTTCGTGAATGCCATATCGAGCCGGATTGGCTTCTTGTATATAGACAAGATATAGATGCACTGGAGCTTTTCCTTTTCCGCACAGGTTCCCATTCCGATTTATTTTAAAATTAAGGCAGCCCTTGAGTCGGGGCTGCCATTTTATTTGAGTCCCACCGAACGTATGGAGCCTTGAGCTGATCAGGCCCTGCGGGCCGGGTGAGGAATGGAGGAGTGAGAGTCCGAACGAGCGGGGGCTTCTAGCTGCTAGCGACTAGCAGCCAGGAAAGCTGGACAGCCTGCAGCGCTTCCGACTGATCCCATCCGCGGCTTTCGCTGAAAAGGAGGCGGCGCACAATTTATACAGCGCCGCCTTTTGATTGGACCCAACAGCGGCTTCGCCGCCATACCTTCTGTCTCCAACCGTTTATCGTCATCTCGAGCGGTGGTAGTATGCCAAGTAATTCTATCGTTCAGAATAGCTACAGCTACGATGAGTCGAGAGATCTCCCTGGTAAATGACTATGACGGGATTTTCAAAAAGAATTGAGATTTGAGAGTTGAGAATTGAGGTCCCGCCTGCGGCGCTTCCATTGGTTCCCATCCGCGGCTTTCGCCGCAAAGGTGGCGGCGCACAATTCATACAGCGCCGCCTTATGATTGGACCCAACAGCGGTTCCACCGCCATACCATCTGCCTCCAACCATTTATCGTCATCTCGAGTGGTGGCAAGGGAACTGGAGTCACAGCAGCGAACACAATTTGTGCACCGCTTTGCTCCTTTAAAGTGTGTTCGCTGGTGCAACTCATGTACACTGCCACCTCAAGGGGAAGGCTTCATCGGCGGCCCCATAGCAGATGGGGTCTTGAAGATTCTGCCTCGCAATGAGCAAACGATACAGTAGCAGGCGCCCTTTCATATCAATATACTGTTTTATTTATAGCCTGTATACAGTATAATAAGAAAAACGAACATATTTGGAAAATAGGGAGGGAGATGATACTTATGCTGACGATACGACAAATGATGCGTTATCTGCGAAATACTCACAATATGTCTATAAAAAGTCAACAGGCCCATGCATTAAGAAATCTTGGCTACTATCATGGCTACAAAGGGTATCGTTTTATCCGTATACCTCAGAACAGAATCCCTTTTCATACATTTGATGAACTTTTGGCAGTAAATGCATTTGATATGGAATTAAAATCTATGCTATATTCAAAAGTGATGTTTATTGAAACAGCACTCAAAAGCTATGTGCACATATTCAATCGTTCATTAACTTATTACAAAACATTCGCTTCTGGCAGTCGTGATTATGCAAATTTTTTTACCAAAAGAATGAATTTGCGTGGATCTATCAATAATACCCTCAAACGTGACTATCAACAGCATAATCAGATCGTTGATCATTTTTTTAACCAGGACAGAGATATTCCAATATGGGCTATATTTGAATCGCTGACTTTGGGTGATTTTGGAAATTTTTTCTGGTGTTGTAACAAAAATGTGAAGCTTTATACTTCCAGATTACTAAAATTACCATCTAATTTAGATGCCGATGGAGAGCTGACACGAGATATCATTTTCACATTAAAGGATCTTCGAAATGCGATTGCCCACAATAATGTAATCTTTGATACACGCTTTCGTACAAAGCGAATTAGCCCAAGGCTTGTGAAACTTTTGCAGAAAGAAACTTCTATCCGACAAATAGATTTTCAATATATTGATGCTTATATCATTCTTATTGTGTATGTATTAATGAAAATGCAAGTGACAAAGAAGGAATGTAAACAACTGATTTCCGGATATACAGCAAGTAAAGAATCATTGCGCAAGGCAATACCGTCATCTGTATGGATTCAAATTCTTGGATCAGGAACACGTAATAACATGATGCTATTAAAAGAATACGTTACCAGATTATAGTCTTGCGTTCAAATTTATTTTTATGTTATACTATAAGCGATAAAAGTGGTCTATGTCTTCGGACTAAACCCTAAAAAGGCTCGATGCGTCGGGCCTTTTTTATTTACAATTTTGTTATAAGCAGCCATTTTAAGTATAGCTGCATACACATATAAATGGATGCGTGAAAATATTGATTTATCAGATGAGGTCTATATATACAGCGGCTGACGTGTATCATAAGGCGGCGCTTCCTAATCAGTGCGCCGCCACCACCGCGGCGAAGCCGCTGATCGGTTCCGGCCCGCAGGGCCTGTCCAGCTCAAGGCTCAAGGCTCAAAGCCTCCACCCGTACGCACGCAAGCTCATCACATAAGCGCCGCAGGCTGACCAGCTTTCCTGACAGCTAGCCGCTAGCAGCTAGAAGCCCCCGCATGTATGTACGCCACTTGACCATCCGTCAGCCTCCACCCGTACGCACGCCGCTCAACCACATATCGTCCGGCCCGCAGGGCCTTTCCAGCTCAAGGCTGAAGGCTCAATGCCCCACTCGTACGTACGGTGCCCAGCCATCCACCAGCCCCGCCGGTTCGCGTATTTCTCAGCAGTCTATCTATGAAAAGCCAAGTTGACATTTATAAAAAGTGATGTTTTTATAAATGTCAACTCTTTTATCGCCGCAATGCGTTTCTCTCTGACAGCAGGTACAGGCAGTACTGGTTCAGGCTGGTGCCTTCTTTTTTTGCCCGTTCCGCCAATGCCCTGTGGAGGGACTTAGGCAGCCGGAGCTTGAACTGGCCAGAGTAGGATGGTTCATCGGGCTCCGGAATGGGGTAGGACTCATCCAAAGCGGCCAGGATCCATTCCCTTTTGGCATCCTCCATATGCTCCAGAGCCTCCTCCGCCGTTTCCCCGCAGGTCAGGCATCCCGGAAGCTCAGGGATAGAAGCGGTATACCCACCGGCCTCTTTATCCTCCTCAATCTCAATCTTGTAGGGAAGGGACATGTAGTACTTTACATCTTTCATTTGTCCTCATCCTCCTTTTTTACTAATTCTTTCACCATGCGAACGTACACTTTTTTGATGGGACTGTGAGCCGGAATTGTAATAGGAGCACAGCCTGCTTTGCGGAAAGTATGATGGCTGCTTCCGCCGTGGGGGCCGTATTCCTGATATCCATATTTTAGAAGTATTTTTTGTAATTCCTTATATTGCATATCTGCCGGTATTGTATACAGGCGTGCAATCAGTTTGTCCCATGATGACATTATTTCATCTCCTTTGCTATATTATAATATGGTGTCATATGTGGTGTCAAATAGCGAAGAATCGAGGAGAAAATAGCGGATCCCGCCGCAAAGGTGGCGGCGCACAATTCATATAGCGCCGCCTTATGATTGGACCCAACAGCGGTTCCGCCGCCATACCTTCTGTCTCCAACCGTTTATCGTCATCTCGAGCGGTGGTAGTATGCCAAGTAATTCTATCGTTCAGAATAGCTACAGCTTCGATGAGTCGAGAGATCTCCCTGGTAAATGACTATGACGGGATTTTCAAAGACAGAGTTGAGATAAGAGAGTTGAGAGTTGAGGTCCCGCGGCTTCGCCGCAGATGAAATTCATAAGGCGGCGCTTCCCAATTTGTGCGCCGCCACCACCGCGGCGAAGCCGCTGAACGGTTTCGGCCCCAAGGGCCTGACCAGCTTTCCTGACAGCTAGCCGCTAGAAGCTAGAAGCCTCCACCCGTACGCACGCCGCTCAACCACATATCGTCCGGCCCGAAGGGCCTGTCCCGCTCAAGGCTCAAGGCTCAAAGCCCCCGCCCGTACGCACGACGTCCAGCCACAAAACAAAAAAATTCCGAAGACCGAAGTCTTCGGAATTTTCTTATTTCTTAAAATACTCATACGTCCTCTTGAGCCCTTCCTCGAGGCTCACTTCCGGTTTCCAGGAGAGGAGGCTCTTCGCCTTTTCATTGGACAGGGAGGAGCGGTAGATATCTCCTTCCCTGGCGGGACCGTAGGTGGGGGATACCGGGGTGCCTGTGATCTTTGCGAAGGTATGGGTGAGATCGTTCAGGCTGGTCTCGGTTTCCGTGCTGAGGTTGCAGCAGGTGTCGCAGGTGTCCGTGGTGAGGGCCTTCCGGATGCCCCTCGCTATATCGCCGGCGTAGACGAAGTCCCTTGTCTGTTTCCCGTCGCCGAAGATGGTGATGCCCTTGCCCTCCGCCAGCCGTTTGGCGAAGATGCTGATGACGCCGCCCTCGCCGCCGTCGCCCTGGCGTTCGCCGTAGACGTTGGCGAACCGGAGCGCCATGTAGTGGATGCCGAAGATCCTATGGTACAGGGCCAGGTACTTCTCCACCGTCAGCTTCGTGAGACCGTAGAAGGAGAGGGGCTCGGCGGAGTGGCTTTCGGAAATGGGGAGATCCTTTTCCGCCACGTCGCCGTACACGGCGGCGGAGGAGGAAAAGATGATCCGCGGCACATCGTACTTCCGGCAGTACTCCAGGATCCGTACGGTGCCGTCGACGTTCTGGTACATATCATTCTTCGGGTCCTCGATGGAGGCGCTCACCAGGGTCTGCCCGGCGAGATGTACCACGCCGTCGAAGTGCTCCAGTCGGAAGAGGTTTTCCACCTTCTCGTCGTGGATGTCCATCACCTCCAGCCGAGCCTCCTTCGGCAGGTTCTCCCGAAGCCCGGTGGACAGGTTATCCAGGGAAATGGCCTCGTCCCCCGCCTCCATGAGCTGCCGGACCAGATGGGAACCGATAAATCCGGCTCCTCCTGTAACTAAAATCTTCATATCTTCACCTTTTTGTGTCTGTTACTATTCTTACGGTTTGAGTCAGTTGTTATTAAGTATCTAGTAGCTAGTATCTGGTAGCTAGGAGATTAGCGGCTTCGCCGCTAATGACCCAGCCACCAGCCACTAGCCACTAGCTACTAGCTACTTTATGTATTCTACTTCCGGGATTGTAGGAAATCAGTACGTACTTTTAAACAAAAGATAAACTGATGGATCCTCCGGTTCTTTGTATGCCTCTTAATAGTAACACATTTGGGAGAAATAAGTGTAGTGAATGTGGCTGAGTGGCGTGCGAACGTGTGAAAGCCTTGAGCTGATCAGCCTGTGGTAAAAACAGAGTTGAGATTTGAGAGTTGAGAGTTGAGAGTTGAGGTTTCCCATCCGCGGCTGACGCCGCAAAGGTGGCGGCGCACAATTCATATAGCGCCGCCTTATGATACCTGACAGCGGCTTCGCCGCAATTGGAATCCTAAAGACTCTGCACCCCAAAAGTGCAATTGCCTCTATAGTAGGCTCTCTTCTCAGAAGAGAGCTCCCCACCGGGGTGAGAGATGGTAATGGAAACTGATGTGTTCGGCCCGCAGGGCCTATCCACCTGGCCACTAGCTACCAGCCACTAGCTACCGATTCGCCGCAGGCGAATCCGCCCGCAGGGCCCACCTGAATCCCTCTGTCTGCTTCGCAGACATCCCCCTTTGAAAAAGGGGGACTGTTGACCGCGGCTCCGCCGCAGTTGGAATCCTAAAGACTCTGCACCTAAAAATCGCAAATGACACAGACGTAGGCTCTCTTCCCAGAAGAGAGCTGCCCACGGGGCTGAGAGATGGTGACGGGTTTACTGCACAATGAGCATTTAAACCGCCATGTGAAAAGAACCCACCTGAATCCCTCTGTCTGCTTCGCAGACATCCCCCTTTGAAAAAGGGGGACTGTTGACCGCGGCTCCGCCGCAGATGGGATCCTAATGACTCTACACCTAAAAATCGCAAATGACTCTACAGCAGGCTCCCTTTCCCAAAGGGAGCTCCCCAACGGGGTGAGGGATTACTGATGGAGCCGGCCCGCAGGGCCCACCAGAATCCCTCTGTCTGCTTCGCAGACATCTCCCTTTGAGAAAGGGAGACTGTTTACGGCGGCTCCGCCGCAAATAAGATCCTATCATGTGACTGGAGGTTAATCAGGGGTCCATGATATAATTCGTATAGAACAATCCCTACCTTTTCAGGAAAGGAGCTCCCCATGATATACGGCCGTCCACCAATCGACCCGCTGCTCTTTGCCAGAGCCCGGGAAATGCGGAAGAACATGACTCCCGAAGAGAGACATCTCTGGTACGATTTCCTGAAAACATGCAGGGACCACGTAAAACGGCAGTACGTCCTGGGGCCCTATATCCTGGATTTCTACTGCGTGGAATCAGGCCTGGTCATAGAAGTGGACGGCAGGCAGCACTACGACGAGAAAAGCAGGGACTACGACGCTCGGCGGACCGCCTATATAGAACAATTCGGCCTGCAGGTCGTCCGGGTCCTGAACAGAGACATCCACAAGAACTTTCCAGCCGTATGTCAGATGCTGGATAAAATGATGGAAGAAAGGGAGAGAGAACAGGACTGAGACCAGCACGCCACAGATGGGTCCCCAAAGACTCTGCACCCAAAAATCGCAAATGACACAAACGTAGGCTCCCTTTCTTAAAGGGAGCTCCCCACCGGGGTGAGGTATGGCGATGGAGCCGGCCCGCAGGGCCCACCAGAATCCCTCTGTCTGCTGGCGCAGACATCCCCCTTTGAAAAAGGGGGACTGTTAACAGCGGCTCCGCCGCCGATGGGATCCTAATGACTCTGCACAAAAAAGTGCAAATGACTATGCAGCAGGCTCCCTTCGGAGAAGGGAGCTCCCCACCGGGGTGAGGTATGGCGATGGAGCCGGCCCGCAGGGCCCACCAGAATCCCTCTGTCTGCTGGCGCAGACATCCCCCTTTGAAAAAGGGGGACTGTTAACAGCGGCTCCGCCGCCGATGGGATCCTAATGACTCTGCACAAAAAAGTGCAAATGACTATGCAGCAGGCTCCCTTCGGAGAAGGGAGCTCCCCACCGGGGTGAGGGATGGCGATGGAGCCGGCCCGCAGGGCCCACCAGAATCCCTCTGTCTGCTGGCGCAGACATCCCCCTTTGAAAAAGGGGGACTGTTAACAGCGGCTCCGCCGCCGATGGGATCCTAATGACTCTGCACAAAAAAGTGCAAATGACTATGCAGCAGGCTCCCTTCGGAGAAGGGAGCTCCCCACCGGGGTGAGGGATGGCGATGGAGCCGGCCCGCAGGGCCCATCAGAATCCCTCTGTCTGCTGACAGCGGCTTTGCCGCCGATGAAATTCATATGGCGGCGCTTCCCAATTTGTGCGCCGCCACCACCGCGGCGAAGCCGCGATTGACCTAGCCACCAGCCACCAGCCACCAGCCACTAGCCACTAGCCTCCAACCGCACTCCCCACTAGCTCTCACCCCATGCTCTGTGCTATAATGTGGTAATCAACTTTTCCACCAAATTACCAAAAATAACCATTTCTCCCGGGGGATTTTATGCGTTCTTCTTATACTTCACGTGCAGCAGGCGGCTCTTTTTTACCGGCTGTTATTTTTGCGCTCTTTGACTACCTCTCCCTGGTGGTGGCGGGGCTCTTTGCCGTGCACCTCAGGAACTGGATCATGACCTACAGCTCCTTCCACCTGTCGGCGGCGTACTTCTTCTTCTGGCTGCCCCTGGTGTTTATGCTGTTCCTCTTCTTCGAAGGGCTCTACGGAAAACGGATGCTGGTGTACCAGATGACGGAGCGCATCTTCCTCTCCTGCCTCGGGGGGACCGTGTTCTCCGTGCTCCTCATGTTCATCGCCCAGGTGTCGGGACAGGTGTCCCGGCTCTTTGTGCTGCTCTTCGCAGCCCTGACCTTTGCCTTCCTTTCTATGGTCCGCATTTTCATCTGCAAGGTCTTCAAGAAAGTCCGGGCCTTCCAGATTCCCGTGCTCATCGTAGGCGCCGGGCAGACGGCGGAGCTGGTGGTGCGGCAGATCCTTCACGATTCCGGCATGCGGTACCGGGTGGTGGGGTTCCTGGAAGACCGCCATCCTGTGGATACCATGCTCCATGGCTTCCCCGTGCTTGGAGGCTTTGGAAATATGGAAGAAGTGATACAGGAAACCGGCGTCCACACCGTACTGATTGCAGCGCCCGGCCTTCCCCAGGATGACCTGTCCAGCCTGATTTACCGCGCCCAGTCCCTGGTGAAGCAGGTGGATGTCATTCCGAACCTGGTAGCCGTCCCCATGTCCAACGTGTCCGTGGAATCCTTCTTCGACGCGAAGATCATGGTGCTCCACATCAAAAATAACCTGGACAACCCCTGGAACCGCCTCCTGAAGCGGCTCTTCGATATCTGTGCCACCATCGTGGGCGGCATCCTCATTTCGCCGATCCTCCTCATCATCGCTATCTGGGTGTACCACGACTCCCCGGGCCCCGTGATCTTCAAGCACCGGAGAGTGGGGAAGGACGGGAAAGAATTCAACTGCTACAAGTTCCGGTCCATGTGCGTGAACTCCAAGGAAGTGCTGGAACATCTCCTGGCCACGGACCCGGCGGCGAAGGCGGAATGGGATAAGGAATTCAAACTGAAAGACGACCCCCGCATCACAAAGAGCGGCGCTTTCCTCCGGAAAACCAGCCTCGACGAACTCCCCCAGCTCTGGAATGTGCTGAAAGGCGAAATGAGCCTCGTAGGACCGAGACCAATCGTGCAGGCGGAAGTTCCCCGGTACGGGAAATATATTGCAGAATATTACGCTGTCCTTCCCGGTATCACCGGCATGTGGCAGACAAGCGGCAGAAGCGATATCTCTTACCCCGAGCGTGTGCAGATGGACAGCTGGTACGTCCACAACTGGAACTTGTGGCTGGACCTCGTTCTCCTGTGGAGAACGGTGGCAGTCGTTGTTCACCATGAAGGGGCATATTAAATCAAAAGTAATGAATTGTCATGATGATAAATTATTGTGTATATAATTATTGAAGGTGCTGATAAATGAAAATAATCATTCTTGCCGGCGGCAGTGGTACTCGTTTATTCCCTTTGTCCCGAACCTGTTTTCCAAAACAGTTTCTTCATATTGCAGGGAATAAGTCCCTTATGCAGCAGACTATTGAAAGGTTTGAAGGACTTGCAGACCCACGGGATATGGTTATTTTAACTAATTCCGATTATCTCTTTACAGTGAAGCAGCAGCTGACTGAGATTCATGCAGATGAAGCACATATTGTCTGTGAACCAATTGGAAGAAATACGGCACCCGCTATTGCTCTGGCCATGGATTACTGCATGGAAGAGATGGGATGCGATAAGGATGAAGTCCTTTTTGTGACTCCCTCTGACCATTTGGTTCAGCCAAAGGATGCATTCCAGCATCTGATTCGTTCCGGCATGGATCTGGTTCAGCAGCATTATATTTTAACACTTGGCATTGTACCAACGAAGCCGGAAACAGGCTATGGCTATATCCATCAGGGAAAGCCTTTGGAAAATGGGTTTGCAGTGGAAAGTTTCAAGGAAAAGCCGAACAAAGAAACAGCAGAGTCTTATCTTAAAGCAGAATCCTATTTATGGAATAGTGGGATGTTCATGTTCCGTATTGATACCATGCAGCTGGAAATTGAAAAATATAATTCCGATATCAATGATCTGGCTAAACAGGGATATGCACATATGGTACAGAATTTTGCTGCTCTTCCAGATATTTCTATCGATTATGCGGTGGCAGAAAAGTCTGATAGGATGGCTGTCCTTCCTATGAAAGATATTTACTGGAATGATATTGGCAGCTTTGACTCCATTTCCGATGTACTGAAAGATAAAAATGGAGATGCCATCAATGGTGACGTTCTGACAAAAGACTGTCATAATACCATGATTCTTGGAAGCAACAGGTTGATTTGCGGCATTGGACTCGATGATTTGATGGTTGTAGATACGCCGGATGTTCTTTTGGTTGCACATAAAGGAAAATCTCAGGATGTAAAGAAAATCTATGAAAAGTTGAAAGAGCAGAAGCGCAAGGAAATCTCAGAAAATGTGACTATGTACCGTCCCTGGGGCAGTTACACTATCCTTGCAGAAGGTCCGGGATATAAAGTGAAACGAATTGAAATTAAACCGGGTGGAAAATTGAGCCTTCAACTTCACTATCATAGAAGTGAACACTGGACTGTAATCAGTGGTACAGGTAAATGTACGCTAGGAGACAAGACGGTTATTTTCAGGGAAAATGAAAGTACCTATATTCCTATTGGTGTTAAACATCGCTTGGAAAATCCGGGAAAGATTCCACTTGCTATTATTGAAGTACAGAATGGTAAATACTTGGGTGAAGATGATATTGTCCGTTTTGACGATGTCTATGGAAGAGAGTAAATAATAATGAAAGTAGCAGTAGTTTGTGACTGGCTTGTAACCTATGCGGGTGCTGAAAAGGTACTGGAGCAGATTCTGAATGTATTTCCTGGTGCCGACTTATTTGCCTTAGTGGACTTTATTCCTGAGGGACAAAGAGACTTTATAAAGAATAAAAAGGTGACAACCACATTTATCCAGAATATGCCAAAGGCAAAAACAAAGTACAGGAACTACTTGCCATTTATGCCTATTGCTATTGAGCAGCTGGATGTGTCTGCCTATGATTTGGTGATTTCCAGTTCCCACTGTGTAGCGAAAGGGGTATTGACAGGGCCGGACCAGGTCCACATTTCCTATGTTCATTCTCCCATTCGTTATGCCTGGGACCTGCAACATCAGTATCTGAAAGAAGCAGGGCTAACCCATGGTTTGAAAAGTAAAATTGCCCGGCTCATTATGCATTATATGCGAATTTGGGATACCCGTACCAGCAATGGAGTGGATTATTTCATCGCTAATTCCAAATTTATCGGTCGAAGAATCTGGAAATGCTACCGGCGAAAATCAGATGTCATCTATCCGCCTGTGGATGTTGAGAAATTCCAGCTTTGCACTGAAAAAGAAGATTTCTATATGACTGCATCCCGTATGGTTCCCTATAAAAAAATGGGTCTCATTGTGGAGGCATTCAACCATATGCCTGATAAAAAGCTGGTGGTCATTGGCAAGGGACCTGAGTTTGATAAAATCAAAAAGTTGGCTGGACCTAATGTTACGCTGATGGGATATCAGCCTGATGATGTGCTGCGGGATTACATGAAACGGGCTAAGGCCTTTATCTTTGCAGCAGAAGAAGATTTTGGAATTACACCAGTAGAAGCTCAAGCCTGCGGAACACCAGTCATTGCTTATGGTAAAGGTGGGTCTTTGGAAACGGTGCGAGGATATGGAAGAGTATCTAATCCAACGGGTGTTTTTTTCTATAAACAAGATATTGAATCTATTATTAGTGCAGTAAATAAGTTTGAAAGGGTGGCTCTAGAAATATCCTATGAAGATTGTCGGAAACATGCTGAAAGTTTTTCCATTCCCCGTTTCCAAAAAGAGTTCAAGGACTATGTGGAAAATATTTTGAATGATAAAAAGCAAATGCAATGAATTTCTATTTACTTGTTACTATTTCCTTGTTAATAATAGGAGAGTACAGTTTAGAGGTATTGAATGGATATAAAAACTGAAATAGAAATGCATCAGAAGACCGTGGAGCTGTTTAAAGAACAGTGCGTTCCCACACTCCGGAAGATTGCGGAAACCTGCCGGGATGCCCTGAAGAGTGGCCACAAGATCATGCTCTGCGGCAACGGTGGAAGCGCTGCGGACAGCCAGCACATTGCCGCAGAATTCGTGGGCCGGTTCCATAAAGAACGGATCAGCCTGCCTGCCATTGCCCTCACGACGGATACCTCTATCCTCACCGCCGTAGGAAATGACTATGGCTATGACGTGGTTTTCAAAAGACAGGTAGAAGGCCTTGGCCGGGAAGGGGATGTGCTCATCGGCATTTCCACATCCGGCAACAGTAGAAACGTGATTGAAGCTTTTATGGAAGCGAAAGCCAAAGGCATCAGGACCATTGCCTTTACGGGAGAAAAAGAGAGCCGCTCTTCTGAAGTGGCAGATATCACACTCCGGGTACCTTCTACCGTAACCGCACGGATTCAGGAATGCCATATCCTGTCCGGCCATATTATCTGCTCTTTTATTGATGAGGAATATTGATCTATGGCAGTGGACAATGCGGAAATCCTGGATTTCCTGAAAAACAAAGCGGACCGCTGCCGTATCCTGGTGGTGGGGGACCTGATGCTGGACCAGTACTTCTATGGCACCGTCACCCGTATTTCCCCGGAAGCGCCGGTTCCCGTGAATCTGGTGAAAGGAATCAGAAATAAGCTCGGCGGTGCGGCCAATGTGGCCCACAACCTGTCCCGTCTTGGCTGCCAGGTATCTATCAGCGGTGCCATTGGCGACGATGACCACGGCCATGTCCTCCGTGGCCTTCTGTCTGAGCTGTCAGTAGACCAGCGGGGCATTATCAGGACGGAAAACAGGACCATCACAAAGATCCGGATCCTTGGGGGACACCAGCAGATGCTTCGTCTTGACTTCGAGGATAAAGAGGACCTTTCCAGAGACCAGGAAATCGACACCATGAAGCTGATCCATGACATATTGGCAAATCAGGTGAATGGCATTATCCTTTCAGATTACAACAAAGGCTTCTGCACACCCGGCCTCTGCCAGCAGGTCATCCATGCAGCCCACGAAAGAAATATACCGGTCTTCGTAGATCCCAAGGGCGTAAACTTGGACAAATACGATGGAGCTGACTGCATTACGCCGAATGTGAAAGAATTAAGCGACATCATCGGACATCCGGTAAATAATGAGGATGAAGACGTGGTGCAGGCTGCCAGAAAAATCATGGAAAAATACCACCTGCCCCGTATGGTGGTGACCAGATCGGAAAAAGGAATGACCGTGCTTTCTGACACCACAGAGCATACCATTCCCACGGAAGCCAAAGAAGTTTTCGATGTTTCCGGTGCCGGAGATACGGTGCTTGCTGCCTTTGCTGCGGGAGTGACCGGCGGCCTTTCCCCGGAAATGGCAGCATCCATGGCAAACCGGGCGGCAGGTATTGGCGTCGGTAAAGTAGGTACCTACGCAGTGAGCAGGGAAGAAATCATAGAGAGTCTGCAATGAAAAAGTACTTGATTATCAAAATCTCAGCCATTGGCGATGTCATTATGGCCATGCCCATGGTCCGGAAAATACGCGCGGAAGAACCGGATAGTCACATTACCTGGGTATGCGGCAGGGCGGTATATCCCCTTCTGGAGAAGCTTCCCATAGACAGACTTATCGTGGTGGATGAAAAGAAACTTCTCAGCGGTTCGAAACCGGAGAAAGTGAAAGAAGTCATCCGGGTATGGAAGCAGATCGGCGGGCAGTACTTCGATGTGGTCGCTATGGGTCATGCGGATCCTCGCTACCATATCCTGACTGCCTTTACGAAGTATGGGGTATACCACTCCTTCAGCCACACCATCGGACAGTCCTGGCCCATCCCCGGGCGGCACCATTCCGATGAGTATGTGCGCATGATATCAGACCACCTTTCCAAAGAAGAAATTACGGCACCCTATCATATGGATGTGGAGAAGGATCCTGCTATTGATGATATCCTTTCCGGGAAGAAAAGAATCATTACCCTGACCCCGGGAGGCGCCAAAAATATCCTGGCCGATGATTTCTGCCGGAGATGGCCCATAGAGAACTATGTGAAACTGGCGAAGCTGCTGATTACAGAAGGAATGACCGTAGTCATCAGCGGTGCTCCCAGTGACCAGTGGATAGTATCTTACTTTGATGGACTTCCGGTTATCAACCTCGTCGGCAAGACATCACTGGACGGGCTGCTTTACCTCTTCTCGAAGTCCGACGTTGTAGTGACCCATGACTCCGGCCCCATGCATCTGGCAGGCATGACAGACTGCCGGATTATCGCACTCTTCGGACCCACGAATCCGGATGAAAAGATCCCCAGAAGAGAAGGGGTACAGTATATCTGGGAGAAAGACAGGTATTCCTGCTGCCCCTGCTATGATGGGAAAACCTGTGCCCCCTGTAAAGATAATGTATGTCTGAAGAATATCAGTCCGGAAACAGTCATGTTTAAAATTGAGGGTATGTTAGAGTAATTCTATATAGGTAAGATTTTTCGTATATAGGGAATTTGGGAACTTTTTTATTAGAAATATATAGGATAAAAGATGGAAGATTACATGGCACCAGCAGACAGCAGTCCTATTCCGGTTGTATTTTGCATATGCGATCCCACGGGAGAGTACAGCAAATACGTGGCCACCACCATTGCGTCTCTTTTACGACACACAAAGCATCAGATAAGTATTCATATCTTATGTGATGAAACTGTTTCGGATGAAAACAAATCTCTTCTGAGTCAAACCGCTGTCAATCTCGGGTCATCGGTTACATACCATAGTGTTTCAGTCCCGGAACGGGTAAAACAGCTGGATTCCTTGAAAAACATCACTGTCGGTACCTTGTTTAGGCTCTATATCCCTGAATATTTCGATAAATTCAAAAAAGTTGTATATCTTGATGGGGATATCTTAGTCCAGTGTGATGTAGCAGATTTATTCAATCAAAATCTGGAAGGATTATTTGCTGGTGTAATTTTGGATACCGCAGAAACGAGACAGAATTTTATCCATTCCAGGTTCTATAGAAAACTTCACGTCGCAGAAAATCAGTATTTTAATGCAGGGGTCATGGTATTTAACTGCGAAGAGATAAATAGCCATATGAATCTTTTGGAAGAGGGATTGAAAATACTTGATCGTATTCCCTGCCTTACTTTTGCAGATCAGGACGTTCTCAATATCCTTTTTCAGGGAAAATCTCATATCTTAGACTGCAAGTTTAACCGGCAGGTTGATTTACTGTATATGGGAAATACAGCGATCACAGAAGCATTGAGCAGCGATGATATATTGCATTTTTCCGGATATATTAAACCCTGGAACTGCAGTAAACCCTATGCAGCAAATCACTATTTTCAGTATATGAAGCATACTCCTTATGCGGATACACCGGATAAAATGTGCAGAGTTATGTCGGTTCTGAGTGAAAACTACAAGCAGAAAATGTCTCTAAAAAAAGTACTTTGGCATTTTTTGAGGGTAAAATACCCATTAATAACAGGAATTTTGAGGGATATTCATAGAAAATTTCGATATAATCTCTTACTACCTAGTAAGTTGAAATAGGGGGGAGGGGCCTCGAAAAATATATTGTATAGCCCTTATCGAATATTTTCACTGGACGTCAATCGCTATTAGATATGGTAATTTTAGAGTAGCATGCTATATACAAGAATGAAGGAAATCAATAAAGATATGAAGTATGATGTTTTAGAATTAAAGGGGCACGGATGACTATTTATGTAATTTTGCTGTTATGGGTTATTACATGCTCTCTGGCTGAGCCAGTAATATGGAAATATGGGGAGAGCAGATATATATCTGGCAGAGCAGTCTGCCTTATACTATCATTTGGAGCTATATGGCTTATTTCTGCTTTGAGAGCCTCAACAGTTGGAACGGATACTTCTGCTTATACACTCTTTTATATAGAATCTGCTGCTTCTTCACTTGAGGATATACTAAAGACAAATAACCCTTTGTTTCTAGGAAAAGAAGTCATTTCCTGGTTGTTGGGGTACATTTCATCAGCCGCTCCGATGTATGTCATCTGGACATCTACTGTAACAGCTATAGGGTTTGGATTTTTCGTATGGAAAACATCTCCAAAGATTTGGCTATCGGCCTTTTTATTCCTTACTCTAGGTCTTTTCTTTCAATCTATGAATGCAGCTCGCCAATATGTGGGGTTGGGTCTTTCTTTAATAGCAGTTGTTTATTTTCACCGTAGCTTATATAGCCCAAAAGGATGGGTACTATTTCTATTGGCAGTATGGATACATAATGTTTCTCTTACTTTTTTACCGGTAATTATAGGTATATGGCTAGTAAAACATTGTCATTCTTATCGTTTTCTCTATGGAGTTTCTACAATAGCATCTTTGAGTTTTATTATTATATTTAAAAACCTTGCTTATTTTTTTGCAATTCTCTTTCCTCACTATGTCGGATATGTTAATGGTGCCGGTGATTATAATCTATTCCAAGAGAACACTAGTGGCCGAATGATGGCTCTAGTGTATACTGTATTTTTATTTTTTCTTATCATGTATTATAGTATTTTGAAAAATGAGAAGGGACCTAGTGTTAAGAGAATTACTGATTCCTTTATTCCCGGAGCGATATTTGGTACTCTGATTGGGTTAGCATTCTTTTCAAGTAGTTTAGTAAATCGTATATGCTGGACCTATAATTGTTTGTTTTTAGCTATTATTCCATATACTATTATTAATCTTAAAAAAAACACAAGGGCTTTGGTAGCGCTAATTATGATGGCGCTATTTATTGCATGCTATCTTAGATTAGCTTATGTCGGTAACTCGGGTGTTGTACCTTACCAGATTTGGCTTTGATTACCTGATAATCCTCTTGAAATTACTTTAGGGGGTGATGTAGAGAGTTAAATGTACTTATAAGTCTATTCTGGTCTATGTATACATGCTTGAGACAGGAATAAATCCAGGTAGATTTGTTTCAATATCTTTATTTTATAATGATACTATTGTCTGGTATATTTTATATTAAGATAAATAGCATTTTAAATTAACTAGTTTGTCAGTGCTTGAATAGAAGGGAAATTAAGTGGAGCCACTTGTAAGTATTGTTGTTCCGGTTTATAAAGTCGAAAAATATCTTGATACTTGTGTACAAAGCATAATGAATCAAACCTATAGAAATTTCGAACTTATTCTCGTGGACGATGGTTCGCCAGATCACTGCCCTGAGCTTTGCGATGAGTATGCACGAATGTACACTGAAATAAAGGTTCTCCATAAGGAAAATGGGGGCCTTTCAGATGCACGGAATGCAGGAATCTCAGTGGCAAATGGAGATCTGGTTACATTTATTGATAGTGATGACTATGTGAATCCAATGTATTTAAGATTTTTAGTTAATGCAAGACAAATAACTCAAAGCGATATCTCAGCTTGTGCGATTCGTTGCGTTTCTGATTCTTATAGTAGTACTCTGGCTTTTGATGAAAGCTTTGAATCTTACCGGAAAGTTACTGGTCGAGAAGCGTTAGAAGATGTCTTGTATCAAAAAAGTAGAGATGTATCAGCTAATGGAATTCTCTTGCCTATTTTGCTTGCTAAAAGATTTTTATTTCCAAAGGGACGCAATATAGAAGATTTGTTTACTACATATCACTATTATCTATCATCTAAGTTTGTTAGCTTTGTAGATTTACCATTATATTATTACTTGCAACGTAATGGTAGTATTATGCATATTAAAAACGATAAATTCTTTTCCGATTTAATCGATGCTTCCAATAAGGTGGTAGAAGCATGTAAAGATGATTCAACATTGAAAAGGGCAGCTATCCATAGAAGGTTTGGAAACTATAGATCTTATGTATTGGATATGGACAGTTATAGGGAAAAATATCCAAGAAAGTATCAAGGAGTGATTGATGTTCTCACTAGTGATAAATGGGAAATTATAAAAGATAAAAATGCAAATTGGAAAAATAAGATTTCTGCACTTGCACTTATTTTAGGCTTACCGGGATTACAAATGCTACGCTTTATAAAAAGAGCTTGTAAGAATGGTCATTGATATTATCTCGGGGACTATAAGTATGGAAAATCTTCCGGAACACGGATTGTATAGTAACTGAGAGTTGCTATATATTATTTCGATGGTTGTAACTATAGCAGATTATTTTAAAGTTACAAAAAAATGATCAGATTTGTAAACTTAGTATAAAGACAATGCAGGTGATATCTTATGATCCCTAAAATTATTCATTATTGCTGGTTTGGTGGAAATCCGAAGCCGAATGACGTAGTTAAATATATAAGTTCTTGGAAGAAGTACTGTCCTGACTACGAAATTAAGGAGTGGAATGAGTCCAATTTCGACTTAAATGAAAATGAGTATTGCCGGGAGGCTTATGAGGCTAAAAAATGGGCGTTTGTAACAGACTACGTAAGACTCAAAGCTTTATATGAAGAAGGTGGTTTTTATATGGATACTGATGTAGAAGTAGTAAAGCCACTAGAACCGCTCCGTATCTTCAATGCTGTGTCAGGTTATGAGTCGAAACACCATATCCCTACGGGTACTATGGGCGCTTGCCGGCATAATGAATGGATTGGAATGCTTCTTAAAGATTATGAAGGACGGCATTTTATCCGTGAAAATGGTGTGTATGACACAACAACGAATGTGGTCGCAATTACAAATTTGACAGTAAATAATTACGGCCTTAATCTCCAAGGGCAGAGAATTATATTTGGCGATAATATGGCTATTTTGCCTTTTGATTTCCTCTGCGCAAAGAGTTGGGAAACAGGGAAGGTTATCCGGACTGAAAATACTTATACAATTCATCACTTTAAGGGATCATGGCTTAGTCCTGAAGATCAGTATTGTAATGCTCTTCGAACAAAATGCTTACAAATAATGCCTGGCATATTGGCGATGCACGTAGCATCTTACTGTGCAACTGTAAAATATCATGGCTTTGGGGCTGCCATGGGAAGAGTCATCAGGCGTATATATCACCATGGGAATAAATAACTTATTTAACCTACTGAAAAATGATTGGAAATATATCATTGATGAGCAATTTAGCTATAAAGAACCTCTTTACTGCTGGTTAGTACATTTGAAATATTAGGGTATTGTAATATAGCTGATTCAAAAGTATTCAAGACAGTGGTTTAATATTCATATCTTATAAGCAGAAAGCGGATAAATTACCAATATGAAGTTGTGATGAAGTTACAATAGGTAACGGTTAATTTATTATACATTCTGTTAGTATGCCAAGGTAGAGTAAGTATAATTAAGGATTTTACAAAGGAGTAATATATGGAAAAGGATACTACAGTTATTGACTTGGTTGCTCTAAGTAGAGCTATGTGGAAAATAAAATATCTAATTGTTGGGAGTGCCATTGTCGGTGCAGCTTTGGGATATGGTTATGCTTATAAATCTGTTACTCCTTTATATGAGACTTCTATTGACGTTCAATTGCCTTTGTATTGTGACAATAATACCATAGGTACAGCCAAAGAAGTTGCACAGGGATCTGAACTTACGGATTCGGTGGATGAAATAATGGGGGCTTATAAAAAAATAGGTGTTTTATCGGAGAATATAAAAGGGACATCGCTGATCCATATTACGTTTACGGGTAGTAATCCTCAAAAAGTCAAAGATTATGCCGATATCTATCAGGAGAAGATGGTAAAAGAATTGGATTCATTTGTCAATGAAAAAACTATTAATGATATGCAAAAAGCTAATTTGCAAACATTGAATCCTTTGCCATTAAATGAGCTCTTTTCCAAAATTTCCCTTTCGAAAGTTAAGGTAATAAAACAGGCTGAAATTCCAAAGCACCGCATAGATAAAGGATATACAAGAAAAACAGTCTTAGGGTTAATTTTGGGGCTAGTCATTAGTATGGGGTATGAAACCTTAAAATATTTGAAGAAGATCTTATTAACAGACTGAGGTCTGGAGTTATTTGAATCAGTGAAATCGTACTATTATTCCACTTATGGTCTGTTTTTTAGATGACTTTAAATTACAAGTAATCTATTTATTTAGGACATAATGATAGAGCGAAATAATGAAATTATGCTCCGGTTTTCAAATATATTCTACTTCTATCTAGTCATTTAATAGTAAAATAGTTCATTCAATTGGACTTGCCCTACATTCCTTTTTAGATGGTTGATATTTGTGATAGAATCTTATGACCCTTAAGGTTGTATATCTTTCAGTACTATATATTATACTGAGTCATTGTGTTGTGGAGAAATCAAATTATGATAATTAATGTCCATACGAAGGATGTTCTATGGAATTATGCGGGGGTTCTTTTTTCTTTTGGCAGTACATTGATTTTTTGGCCAATTATGATTCATTTTATGCCTACGGATCTGGTAGGTATATGGTTTATATTTTCCAGTATTGGGGGTGTAGTTCAACTTTTTGATTTTGGATTTAACCCAACTATAAGTCATTCTGTGAGCTATGCCTGGAGCGGAGCTGCTGATTTAAAAAAAGAGGGGGCAGTTTTTGCCTCTGAAAATATGGGTCCAAATATGCCACTAGTTTTTGGCGTGATGCATGCATGCAGATATTTATATTTGCGGATAGCTATACTGGCTGCAATAGTAATGTTGACATTCGGTACCTGGTATCTAAATAAAGTGGCATATGAGTATATGTTATCTGAAATATACATTGCATGGCTAATTTATATAGTTGCAGTCTTTTTGAACTTATTTATTGGCTATTATTCTGTGGTTTTACTTGGGATAGGTGATGTCTATAGGCAAAATAAGGCCAATATTACTGCTAAGATTATTTACGTGTTTTTAGGCTGTATTGGCATTCTGTTTGGACATGGATTACTGGGGATAAGTATTGCTTTTTTAGTAAGTGGAGTATTGCAACGCTTTTTATGCAAAAAATATTTGATTAGTTTTCATGGATTTAGGGCAGATAAGGAGAATTCTGAAAAAAGTAAGTATACAGTAAGGAATATTCTTGATACAATGTGGCATAATGCATGGAGAGATGGCTTAGTAACTGCTACGGTTTATCTTACGGGACAAGCTACTGTACTTATAGCAGGAGTATTCCTTTCTCTGTCAGAAACGGGTATTTATTCCATGTGTATGCAGGTGATTAATATTATCATTAACATAGCAAATGGGTCACTTCCAGCACTTGCTCCAGCTATGCATTCTGCGTATGCCAATAAAAATAAAGAAATGGCTAGGGATCTTTATAAGAAGGCAATAGGAGGTTTTTATGCTTTGAGCATATTAGGAGTGATTGGTTTTATAATTTTTGGTGTTCCCATTATTAGTTGGTTAAAGCCTGATTTTATTATTGATAGATTTCAATTCCTAATACTTGCAATATCTATGTTGCTATTAACTAGACATAGAAATTCAGCTTGGTTGATATCAACAATGAATACGCTCCCCTATACATTTGCATTTATTGCCTATGCAATTCTAAGTGTTATTGCAACTTATATAGGGCTTTCTTTATTTAACTTAGGTATTATGGGGCTTATTTGCATTCCGATGATAGTTGAATCCATATATAATAACTGGCATTGGAATGTAGCCGTTAACCGGTATTTTGGGATATCTGAGCTAGATATAGTCATGACAGGAGTAATAGAAAGTAAAGAAATAATAAGGAAACTTTACCAAAAAACCTTCAAAAGAAGATCTGCTTAGTAAAGACTTTATAAACTTATTTTGGTAAGAAGTGATATATATGGGGGATGCCCTGTAGAAATTTCCCCAAGAGAAGGTGTACTAATGAAAGTTTTGGTTACAGGAGGAGCCGGATTTATCGGTTCCCATTTGGTCAGGCAGCTTATGAAAGCTGGGGATGAGGTTATCTCCTTGGATAACCTGTCTACAGGTCGAAAAGAAAACCTTCCATCCCAGGCAAAGTTGGAAGTCTTAGACATCCATGATGAAGAGGTGGAACGACTTTTTAGTCAAGAACATTTTGATGCAGTGGTCCATTTGGCAGGACAGACGCTGGTTAGTGACTCCATGACAGATCCGCAGAACGATATGTACCAGAATATAGCTGGCACAGTACATATTCTGGAATGCTGCAGAAAGTATGGGGTTAAAAGGGTTATATTTTCTTCCTCTGCAGCTACCTATGGCGATGTGGATGAAAAGGCACTTCCCATACCGGAAACTCTGCCGCAGTTGCCACTCTCTTTTTATGGACTTTCGAAGATGACCGTTGAAAAATATCTGGCGTTGTACCAGCAGGTCTTCGGTATCCATTATGTAGTCCTTCGCTTTTCCAATGTTTACGGTGAGCGCCAGGGAAATGGCGGAGAAGGGGGAGTCATCAGCATCTTTGCCAAAGCCCTGGCCCAGGGGAAAGGTATTACTATCTACGGTGATGGAAATCAGACAAGAGATTTCGTCTATGCTGGAGACATTGCCAGAGGAATCCGTAAAGCTCTGGTTACTGATAATTGTGATACCTGCTATAACCTCAGCTCTGAAACGGAAATCAACCTGAATGAGCTGGTCCGCATATTTTCAGACATAGTGGGAAAGAAAATCGTTCCTGAGTATGGTCCTGCCAGGGAAGGAGATATTAATCGCTCATCTCTTTCGAATAAGAAGGCCCAGAAGAAGCTTTTGTGGAAACCGGAGATGTCTTTGGAAGAAGGCCTGAAAAAGACATACGAATATTTTCTTAAATAGATTTTTATATGAGAGATTTTATATTGGGAGAGAGTTCTGTGAGACTTACCATATCCGATTTTGATTATAGAACAAAAGAGCAGCTTCTAAGGAAAGCGTGTTACTGTTATAGGAATTGCGATAAGAGGCTCTCTATTTTACATGGCTTGACTACAAAATTGGGGGGGTCGGTAAACAATGAGCTTATCTCAATAGCTATTTTTAACATGCCCGAATTTTATAGAAATAGTCTAATTCTGGAGTGAATTCGAACTGGATTCACTCTTTTTGCGTGGTTAGAAAGAGAATCAGTATGAAAAACAAAAATCGAATAGCTGTACTTATTCCATGTTATAACGAGTCACTGACAATTGAAAAAGTAGTGAAGGATTTTAAAGCCTTGCTTCCGGAAGCGGATATATATGTTTATGATAATAACTCCTCTGATAATACCGCCCAAATTGCCAAGTCAGCTGGAGCGATAGTTAAACATGAATACCGCCAGGGGAAGGGAAATGTTATCCGCTCCATGTTCAGGGATATTGATGCCGATTGCTACCTTATGGTGGATGGCGATGATACCTATCCGGCCGATAATGCCAGGGACATGGCGGATCTCATCCTTCGGGGGAAGGCAGATATGGTAGTGGGAGACCGGCTTTCTTCTACTTATTTTGAAGAAAATAAGAGACTATTTCATAATTCCGGAAATGTAATTGTTAAACAGTTTATCAATATGTTTTGGGGCAATAAAGTAAAAATCAAAGATGTAATGACCGGATATCGGGCTTTTTCACCACTTTTTGTTAAAACGTTTCCCATCCTTTCAAAGGGTTTTGAAATCGAAACAGAAATGACCATTCATGCATTGGATAAAAACTTCCTCATTGCATCCATGCCGGTCCAATACAGAGACCGTCCTGCAGGCAGCGTAAGCAAGCTAAACACCTATACTGATGGACTAAAAGTCTTGATGACTATATTCAGGCTATATAAGGACTACAAGCCCCTTCACTTCTTTACGATGGTAGCTGTCATTCTGGCACTGATTTCACTGATATTTTTTATTCCGGTATTTGGAGAGTATATCTTCACGGGGCTGGTTCCGAAGCTGCCGACCTTGATTATGGCGGGATTCACTATGATGGGGGCATTGATGTCACTTGGGGTTGGTCTTGTGCTGGATACGGAAGTAAAAAACAGTAAGAAAAATTTTGAAATACAAATGAACATAATTTCATTACTTTGGAGAAAACATGAATAATCGATTGTTGGACTGGTTAGCGCATCATCAGTTTTATCTGAAAGCATTGCTGATGATTTATGCATTGCTTGTATTGCAGCATACGGATAGCTATTATGCTATTTATATGATTTTGGGGCTTGTTTCTTTTGCTGAACTGTACAGAACGAGAAGTCATATTTCTGATTTCTCCATAATAAGTCAGGTTAAGCCATTAAAGGCTTACGCCTCATTTGATGGAATCTGCTTATTTTTTGCTTTATGTATATCTCTTGCTAACTACCGGTTAATGGGAGCAGCTCACTTTAATCCTGTCAAATTCATTTTTGTTACATTAGGATGCTACTATATTTGTAAATATTTTTTGCTTTTTCTCAAGGGCTTATTTTTTGACTTTCAGTGGAAACTTACATTGGAAAATTCCTGGAGCACCAAAAGGACATTTGGAATTTCCTTTTCTCTTATAGTGGTAGTTGACGTCGTGTTTTTGCTTTGGGGATCTTATCCCGGAATTCTTACGCCTGATAGTGTAGACCAGGTCAATCAGATACTAAGTGGAATATATAGTAATCATCATCCGTTTTGGCATACTCAGTTAATTCGTGCTTTTATCACAATAGGAATGAGTCTTTTTCCTGATGATTTATTTGCAGGAATAGCGGCATTCAGCTTATTCCAGATTTTTGTGATGTCCGGTATTTTTTCGTTTATGTTGATGACACTAAGTCAGGCGAAGATTGGGAATAAGGCAGTTAAAGTAATTCTTGCGTGGATTGTACTCATGCCATTTAATATTTTTTATAGCGTCACTTTATGGAAAAATATACTATTTTCCGGAATGGTCCTTTTATTCGCAACTGCATTATTCCGATTGATCCATCAGATAGGCAGCAAGCAATTTAATTATATGCTGCTTTTTGCAAGTGGTGTACTTATGTCTATTTGGCAGAGTAATGGTATTATTGCATTTGCAATAACGATGATATTGCTTGTTATTTCTCTGCAGAGCAAATGGAAGGCTTTTGTAGGAATTGGATTGTCGGTAATTGTAGTGTCAGTTATTATGATTGGTCCGGTTCTTTATTATTTACATGTGAGGCCGACTGAGCCTAATGAGATGCTTTCTATCCCCCAGCAACAGATGTCAAGAGTCCTTCATGACGGAAAGAGGGTATCTGACAAAGACTTAGAAACACTGGCCCACTATGCGAATCCCCAAAATATGAAGTCTGACTATAAACCATATATTTCAGACCCTACTAAAGGGATTGTTCATGGTGACTATTGGGTATCCCATAAAGCGGATTACTTTAAAACCTGGGCCCACATTGGCGTTCGATATCCTCAGGAATATGTAAAAGCCTGGATTGATGAAACTCGTGGTTACTGGAATGGTGGATATAAATACTGGATATGGAGTAAGGGAATAGATAAAATCTTTTTTAATGTCATAGATGCTCCGTATGAATATAAATCCAATCCATTACAAAAAGCTTTTTACAAATATGGTTCCATATTCGAACGTAATATGCTTGTAGTATTTATATCCATAGGTCTACATGTATGGATTCTTATTCTTTTGGCGGTTTATTCTTATAAGAAAAGAAAACTAGATTGGCTGATTGCTGTCCCGGCACTTTCTGTTGTGCTGACATTGCTTATTTCGACACCGGTATTCAGCGAATTCAGATATGCCTATTCTGTATTCCTCACCGTACCACTGATGATTACAGCAGCTTTCTACGAAGGTAAGAAAGCTCAAGATAATTTACCTCAAGTGATTCATAAAAAATGAAAGGAAAAGTCTAAGGTAATAAGAGGAGGGTAAATAAGAACAAGATTCTAAATTGTTATTGCTGGTTTCGCCAGATGTGCAATATACATCATCATAAATATTCTTATGAAAAATGATATCTGCATGTTGGTATGTAGTAACGTTATGAATATCGTAAGGCCCCATGTCTAATGCATGGGAAAGTATTTGTAATATAGCTAAAGAGGTAAACATGAATCATCTCGGTAATTTGAATGCAGTGGATGTAGGCAAGTTTTTTATGGCTATTGTTGTGATTGCGATTCATACACGTCCATTTGAAGGCTTTGAACCGTCCATCTTTTTGCAACTATATGACTTGCTCTGCACTTGTGCTGTACCATTCTTTTTCCTTGCGACCGGCTATCTGCTTGAAAGAAAATTAAAAAACGAATATAGTTTTATGATGAGAAATAAGGCGGTAAGCCGGACTCTTTACAAGATGATACAGCTATATTTGATCTGGAGTATAGTTTATTTACCCCTGGCTATCTATGATTATTACTTTTTTCCCGGTAAATCAATATTTGGATCATTCATCGTCTTTGATGTCCTTAGTTATATTCAGGGTTTATTATTTGTGGGAGAACATTTTAATTCATGGATTCTATGGTATCTGTTATCTGCAATTTATGCTTTATTTGTAGTTAAATTCTTAGTTTCAAAGGGAAAAACGGCTTCCTGTCTTTGCCTGGTTGGGTGCATTGTCTTCGTTATCGGCATTGGTATAACTTATTTGGTGAGTTGTACGGGAGAGCTTCCGAAAACTGGGGTATTAGTACAAAAGCTAATCCGATATACTTTTGTAAATGGAAGGCTGACAACTGCATTTTTATATATACCAGTAGGGATGCTGCTCTATGAAATTAATATAAGCAAAATAAGATATGTTCTAATAATTATTATGGGGGGATACTGTGTTTATCACCGTTGTATGAGATATTTGCACTTCGCTATTTTATAACAGCAATGACTGCAATTGGTATTTTTGGGATCGCTTTAAATACAGATCTGAAAGACAGTAAAGTGTATTTAAAGCTGAGAACATCCAGTACAGTCATCTACTTTATGCATATGTGGGTCTGGTCAATCTATGCATTGGTTATTAATCATACATTAATGCCGGCAACGTACGGGTTGGATAAATTCCTGGTCACTGCGATAGTTACTTTGGCTATGTCCCTCATTTACATCAAGTGGAAAGAAAAGCATGCAATAGTTTTATTGAAACTGCTTTACCACAGGCGTACTGACGGTCCGCTGAGATAGACCGTTTAATCACTAGGATGTCTGAAAATTCTTCCCAAATAAACGGTGTGATTCTCAATTGAATATTCCGGCCCAAAGAAATCGCCTGACCGGCGATATGGAAACCGTGGGTCCGGAGTTTGGAAACCGTGTAAAGAGTATGCAGATGTCAGTGCGCAGAAGTCAGATACTAGAGGAGAGCTTCTAGCTGCGGGCTGTTAACTTTCAGGCTTGTGGCCCAGCAAATAGGAAATCGGCTCTCCGGTGCGTATTGTGTGACTCGCGGAATACTTGAATAATTCGCCGTTTCAGAGCCACTTGATATGCGTGGGAGAGTCATTAGCATTTCTGGGAATTAAATTTTGAACCAATATAGAAAGTACTGTTACCCATGCCATGGGCGCAGTGCTTTTTTATTTTTAGAAATAATAGAGAACAGATGACACATGGTATAATAAAGGAAATTGTAATGTATTAACATAATCAGAAGGCTATTAAAGTCATTTAACGGAAAGAGTCTATGTGACGAGAACGGGCAATCTCATTCTGAGACGTCCCGCTGGTCAAGAAGTTCCAGAATGAGCCGGATCTTGGCAAAATTGGCCATAATAAAAGGCCTCCATCCACAGAATAAAGGGAAATACTACATCCTTGACTTCATTCTATGGCAGGAAGCATTACATTAATATATTTATTAAAAGAATTTAGGAGTATTTCAGCTGACATGTACACCAATAGTTCAAGAAGTTACCTAAAAATGGCAAGCAGTACACCTTGGCGGACAAACGGTACACCTGGCGTGGAATACTCACCGTGTATACTGGCCTCCTTTAAAATGCAGATTTACTTGACATATTTTAATTAAATAACTATGCTTAACAAAGCGGATTAATTAAGTTGTATTTTGAAATATTATTCCGAATTTCTTCCGTCTGCAGGGAAAGCGGCGTTTATACAAGGAATTCAGGGCCTATGACACCACATCTATCTACAGTTACTCGGAGATGCTGAAGCTGGTGAAATATGGAAAAAACAAGGATGATGACAGGCTTCCGCAAATCAACCTGGCCCTGCTGTTTGGACAAGATTCCCGTCTGCCCTTCTGTTACCGTGAGCTGACCGGCAATATTCCCGATGTAAAGACGCTGCGAGAGACAATCGATGAGATTACCTCTTTAGATGTCGGTAAGATTAAGTATTGCATGAACCGTGGTTTCTGCGGTGCAGATAACATCAATCTCATGTACAATAACCATGTGAAGTTCCTGATGAGCGTATCCAATAGCCTTTCCTATGCCGAGACTTCATCGAAGAGGTCGGGGCTGAGAAGGACAGTTATGAGCGCTATAACGGTAACTTCGGCGTTTATGTCTTTACCCAGGCATTCTGGTTGGATTACGAACAGAAGAGGCCCCTATAAAGGCGATGTGCTGAAGGGCGCGCGCCGCATGTATATCCGCCTGTACTACAACCCGGAGAAGTATGCCGATAATGCAGTCAAGTTCAACCCAAAGCTGGACAGGTTGAAGACAGAAGTCCTTAGCGGATATCGTGTTACCGACCACGAACAGCTTTACAAGAAATACTTCATCATCAGCGAGACTCCGGTTAGAGGTATTTCCTTCTCTTATAAGCAGGATGCCATCAACGCAGCAACGGAACGGTATGGGTTCTTTGCCCTTGTCAGCAATGAGGTCAAGGATCCTGCGGAAGCCCTCTGCCTGTACCGGCTGAGAGACGTTGTAGAGAAGAAGGCATTCGGTGACCTCAAAGAACGCCTGAATTGCAGGAGAATTCTGCTTTCTTACGAAACTGCCCTGTACGGTAAGCTTTTCGTCGAACTTGTTGCTCTTATTTATCTTTCTTACGTTAAGAAGATGATGGAACATAAGGGGCTCTTCAGCAAATACTCTATGAATGAACTTCTGGATGAGCTGGACCTGATTGAATGCCATAAAGAGCCAGAGAATGCCGTCAAGTACGGCGAAATACTAAGCAAGCAGGAACAGATTTACCGGGATCTGGAGGTAGAGCCACTGCTGGCTAAACCGGAAGTGACTGTAAGGTGAACGGCTCTCGTTATGTTATACGGGAATCCAGGCTTTATGATAAAAGGTAGGAGGAATTTCAAAATGCTTTTATCTTTAGAGGAATCATACCGGGTTGTTTCTTGTGCTTTAGAGACTTACTTGAGTAAGCATGGGGACTGTTTTACGGAGAATATTGAGAAAATGCTACTTCCTTACGGAATTAATATAGCGTCAGTCATGCAAACCGGGAAAAATTTAAAAGATGAAATAGAAAGTTATGTAAAGGATTCAGGCGTAATTTATGCTCAATTAGAACAGATAAATAAAAATGCTGATTCATATTTCTGCTCTGACATTTTTGGATTGTTAAGAAGGCATTATTTGATAGCAGAAGGAGTAGGGATGAGATTACCTACTCATATATGGGGTATTTGCCAAACATTATTTTATCTTTTTAATTCAAACTATTATTTTAAGAATGATAAGGATGTTTTTGATAGGATTTTTACCCTTGCGGTAATTTATTGGCGGAAAGGTTTCGTTGCATCCTATGTGGCAGATAAAACTAATGATTCTGATTATAGAGATATGATTAAAGTCCGGCATGCATTAGAAAAACTTGGTGTGAAAGCTAAAAGGGTTGAAATGGGGCTTGTAGATGTTGGATATGAGACATATGTGAAAATACAGAGGAGTATAGAGAATAAAATTGAAAAAATAGGTGGATGTCTATTTTTGAAATATTTAAAGCAGGAGTTCCTTTTACCGAAATATAATGGACTGATTGGTATGTACCTGATTACACGTAATAAACGGAGTACCTATATTACTTTATCGCGGGAGACGATAGTACCTGTTAATTTTTTGATTCAGCTTGGTTTAAAGCATATTGATGCGGTTGGAAGGATAAAAAAAGCCAAAGCAAATTATAAAGAAGTAATTCGGCTTTCACAGGCTTACGTGGATATACTTCAGATCGATTCTAATAATCCTTTTGATGATGTTTTGATATCTCCTGATTACCTTGGGAGATATTTAAAAAGAGAAATGTTCTTTGAAAAGATGGTTATTCCTGAACAGTATAATATAAATTACGCACTAAAGATGTTGGGCGTTTTGCTAAAGCCGTTCCAAAATGAAATATCACAGTTCGGATATACTCTCAGACAATATATTCGACTTGCATCTTATATTTTAAGGAAGCCGGCAGGTGAGCTTTTACTAAAGGAAATGATATATGGCAGTAGATTGCCAGGCCAAATTGTACAAAATATACTTAATGATATAAGCATGAATAGCGGAGACGTGAATAAGGAATTCAAATGTTTTATCGATTCTACAACGAGTCGGGATTATCCATTAATTAAAATAACTCATGGAAGGTATTATTTTTTTGATAATGTTATTGGTTGCATTGGGTTTTATAGAGCACTGTACAATAAGTTGAGAAAGGTGAAGTCGGTAGCCGAGATCTTGAACACAAAATTAGGTCAGTCAATGGAAGGCTATACGAGATCTCTTCTTGAACGGTATACATCTTGTAATTCGGGCTTTTATCAGACAGGACGCAAAGGTGGGAAAGAAGAATGTGATGCTATCATAGATCGGCCAGATAACATTATTGCGTTTGAAATAAAATATCATAGGATAGGGCTTGCATTTGAAAATGGTAATGATATTGAACTTTGGTATGACTTAGCGGCTGGTATGCTTAAAGCACAAAAACAAAACTTGAGGCATAGGCTGGATATGATGAGTCATAAATCGATTACATTAAAAGATAAAACAGGTAGAACTCTATCTTCACTAAGTCTCTTTAATAAGGGGAAAATGAAAGATTTTATTCCTGTTAGTCTTTGTGCATCTAATTATAGATTCCTTACATCCAGGCCATTTACACAAATGATCATGAAGAACTTTTCCAGTCTTTCTTTTCGCACAAAAGATACATCAAAACAGAGTAGAATTGGAGAGTTACTAAAAATTCAAAAACAGATGGTCCAGATGGAGGGGGAAATTTCATTCAAGCCTTTTAATGACCAGAATGGCAATACCAAGAAAGGTGAAGTTCTAATAGATGGAAAAAGCTGCCCAGCGGGGAAGGTTATTGTAGATGATTTTGCATATTATAAAAGTGAATTCTTCTTTGACAGTATATTTCTTTCACTCCAGCAGTTGTGGGTAGGGCTGAAAGTAACAAGAACTATAGATCTTTTTGTTGAATGGTTAAAGCACTATATTCATGTCATAGATAATTCCCGAGATTATTACTTTGGATTACTTGCCTTTATGAAATTTAGAAGCTCCCACTCTTAACCCGCTTATGCTGGAAAATGAATCTACCCCCTTGCCAGAGAAGTCCTTTAATCCGGTCATGCCTTCTTCCACAGAAAAGGAACAGTTATAAATAGAACAGATTCAGAGCATATAGCTGCGAGACTACGGCTGACAATCCGCCGATAGATTTCCGTATGTCCGTATAGCCACCGGCCAGATAGATTCTCTCAGCAGTTAATTGAATTTCCATGAATCATACCTCCAGTCGTTGAACTTGTAGGTATTATCTCTTGTTCATCTCGCAGATAAAATCCATCTTTTTATTTTGTGCTTACGTTGAGCGGGTGTTTAGTTTTGACAAGCATTACCATGGAGCCGGGCTCATCATGACTAAGCTCTCGGAGACGACGTTATCTTCCATTAGCATGTCTGCTTTCGTTGGGAACCTGTTCAGTATCCTAGTTGGGGCGTTTTATTAATCTATTTTGCAGATTGCGGTCCAGAAGCTGGTTCCCAGCACTACATAGAGCTTATTGGATAGGCTGCGAAGGGGCTCAACTGGCAAGGTGGCCGGATTTTTGCTCCGGAGGGGGGTGCCAATGCTATTTTGAAAAAAGTAGGTTAATAAATAGCCACTATATAGTGTTTGTTAGATTTTAAGGTAGCGATAATGTTTAATGTTTTCCTTTCGCTTTAATTAGGAATATAATAAAAATATCGGTTTTTTTAGAGGCTGGTAATTATGGAACACTTAAAATATGAAGTCGAAGATCGTACAATTGCAGAGCTTTTGGGAGTTCAGAATTTTACAAATGAAGAGTCTGCCATGCTGGAGCTTGTGAAGAATGCGTATGATGCTCAGGCAAAATGCGTAACCTTGGATTTTAGTAATGGCCGTTTGGTAATTGAAGATAACGGAATTGGAATGAGTGTTGAAGATATCCGCAATAAATGGATGCATGTGGGAAAAAGTAATAAAGGGTACTTTTCATTAGCGGATGCAAATGGACAGCAACGAATATTGGCCGGTTCAAAAGGTATAGGCCGATTTGCTCTGGCAAGGCTTGGAGAACTGGTGACCATGTATACAAAAAAAGAGAATGAAGGTCTTATTGAGTGGAGGACTGATTGGAATGAATCTATTCTTTATGAGCATCTGCATGATAATTCATTTTCCAAACATGGTACTAAAATTGAGATCAATTCACTTCGAGATCGTTGGACGGAACGGAGAATAGCGAATCTTTCAGATTATTTATCTATAACATATAATAATGATGATATGAAAATTAATATTTTACCACAGCAAAAGCAACCGGTACAATATGTTTTCCAAAATCCGATAATTGGAACTACTCACGTTAGTACAATTCATTTGGTTTATGATGGTAGAGGTCATTTAATTGGACATATTCAAAATGACGAATTCTTAGATGAAGCTAAGCAATACTGTACTGATTTGGATATACATACATTTGATTACACTGTAAATATCATGGATGAGCTTTCTGGAAGTTCTGAATTTGATTTAACAAAAATGGAGCTCAAAGAACGCCTGGAAGAGTTAGGAGCTTTTGAAGCGGAATTCTATTTTTCATTAAAATCCAGTACAGCAGCGGATAAGGATAATTTTTTATATAAATATGATACTCTTCCGAATCGTTTTGATTATGGAATTGTTTTGTATAGAAACGCTTTTAGTATTGCTTCTTTTGAGGGAAGGCGCGATTGGCTTGAATTAAATAGACGTGTCCGGAGTTCTCCAGCTGCTGCAACACATCCTACAGGTGCTTGGCGTGTTAGAGCAAACCAGATTTCTGGATATGTTATGATTGATAAAATACGCAATCCTGGACTAAAGGACATGGCAAATCGGCAAGGCCTTGAAGAAAATATAGATTATAATTTATTTGTTAAAGTATTAACGATAGGAATCTCTCGGTTTGAGGAATATCGGCAGCATATTATTCGAGAAATAAATGTTAAAAATAAGAAAGTTGTTAGAAACCCAACCCCTATTTTGGAAACAGTACTAAAAAAACCGGAGTCTGTACATAATTTGACTAAAGATCAGATCAGGAGTTTACATACTGAATTAGATACTATAAAAAAAGAAACAAAAAATGTTGAGCAGCAAAAAAAAGAAGTAGAAGATAGATATCATTATGATGTAAGAATTTTAAATTCATTTGTAACGATTGGTTTGAAGGCAGCTGCTATTGCTCATGAAGCAAATAATGATAGAAACAGTATTGATGCAAATTATGATAAAATAGTTAGTGCCTTAAAAGAATATGGATTTTGGGAAGAACTGAATTCACCAGAAAAAACAAAGTACGTGTATAAAAATGTACCGGAGTTGCTTTTACGGAGTAAGGAAATTAATCATAAGACTTATATTTTTATGGATACGATGCTTGGTCAAATTGAAAAATCCAAATTTCAGATTTGTACTATAAATGTAAAGAAAGCAATAGATAAAATCGCCCTGAAATGGATGCGAGATTACCTAAAACTTAAAATTAATGTATTGATTGATGAGTCGATTCAGATTAATTGCGCTGCCGATATATTAGATACGATTTTTGATAATCTGATTTTGAATAGTTGGCAGCAAAATAATGTTCAAAACAAGGATATTATTATTACTATACACGCTTCCCAGGCGAATGGTATATTAAATATGACATATTTAGATAATGGTTTTGGATTATCCCCAAAATACTTAGATAATCCCAGACGTATACTGGAGGTGCATGAAACTTCACGTAAGGCTGGTCATGGTCTGGGTATGTGGATTGTAAATAATACAATTAATATGACAGGCGGAGAAATTGTTGAAATAGATGGACATAATGGGTTTAAAATTGAGTTTTATTTGGGAGATAGATTATGATGGACGATTTTAATACCATTGATAATATTATCAAAATTGTTTACATAGATGATCATTTGGATGAATTCCTCTCTGAATATCTTGGTAAATATTACTGTAATGAACCGTTCGAGGAGGACCAGGTACAGAAAGCGATTTATAAAGAGTATAAGGAAGTTCCATTCTTAGAAAATGACACTTACGAGAATCTTTTATTGAGGCCTGATGTCCGGTTTGCAAATATTATTATAGTTGATAATTTTCTTTTTGAAGAAAATAAAGTAAGGAATAAATTTACAGGAAGACAATTCAAACTTATCCTAAAGGAGATATTTCCTTTTATCCAAACAATAGTAATTACCCAGGACCAGACCTTGAAAGGTAAGAATATAGTACACAAATATAATTCGGGAACTTCTGACCTAGAAATGCAACAATATTATAAAGGTGAACTGGGATCTCGGCTAGACAATGCAATCTCTGATATATTGGAATTTCGCAATGAATCAAGAGAGTTTGCAAAAGCAGAAGGATCAGCCAGCAAGAGTTTATTGGGGGAAAGAATAAATAATTCTTTAAGGGGGGAAACTGATTATAATGAGTTGGGCAAAGATGATATTGATAAGTTGGTAAATACTTTTAAGGAGCTGAAGGAGTATGTTGAGAAACGGACTTGATTATAGAACTCCGTCTGGTCAGTTAGCGTATCAGGATATAAAACAGAAAAAAACAGATTTGGCCAAATGTATTCACAAAGAACATCCGAGGCAAAAGATTGAGTATAATGCAGTTAGCGATAAATCATCGAGATATTATGATGACTTTTGTAAGATCTACAATTTCAGATGTGCTTATTGTGGAGTAAAAGTCGGCATTATGGATTCTCAGATGTTTGAAATTGATCACTTCCAATGTGAGTCTTCATATTCAAAGACAACAGAAGGGCGTTCAATAGCAGGAAAAGTTGATAATTTGGTATTTTCCTGCCTTAATTGTAACAGAGGTAAAAAGGACTTCATTATAGAGAATAGATATGTTGATTTGTTAAATCCTGATAATAATGCTATCACAAAAGTTTTCTATCGAAGTAAAGATTACCATATTGAAATTCGTGATAAATATAAGGACGATACGGTGATACGTAGATTGTACTTCCAATTAAATTTGGGGAGTGAATTAAAACGGTTGGATTTCCTTCTCCTTAGTATTGATGAATTGATAGAACAGGAACGTCAGCCCTGGTGCGATAAGATTATTCATCAGAAATTAGAAAGTTGTTTTTATATTTTATCAAAAAAGAGAAATACATTATCATTTAAACTATCGAAAACAACCCGGTAAAGTTTTGGATGTTTTCTTGGAGGGCAGTACATAATGTTGATTGCAAAAGAGTCAGGTACTTACTATACCCCACTACGCACAGTCGAATTTATGTGTGACTATGTGGCAGCTCATCAGAAAAAGCCAAGTACTATATTGGAGCCTAGCGCCGGTGACGGACGATTTATTTTTGCCCTTCAGAAAAGAGGCTATGGAAATTCATATACTGCTATTGAGTATGACTCGGAGAAAATACCTTTACTGCGGGAAAGAATCGAGCAAAAATCAACACATATTTTTGAAAATGATTTTTTGGAATTTGCCCAGCAATCAAAGAGAGTATACGATTTAATTATAGGTAATCCTCCATATATTAGCATAAAAAATATGAAGAAGAGCTTTTTGCAGGAAGCAAGGGATTTATGTGAGAGCCTCTCGTTACCGACAAGTTTGGTTAAGAATTCATGGGTTGCATTTATACTGGGCTCCATGCGAGTCTTGGCACCAGGAGGGGCCATTTTTTTTGTATTACCAGTGGAGTTTTTGCAAGTTCAATATGCAGAAGTACTAAGAAATTTCTTAGAGAAGCATTTTAATACAATTCAGATTTTAACTTTTAAGGAAAAGATGTTTCCAAAGATTGAGCAAAATACATGTTTGGTTTTTTTGACTAATCAAGAAAAAAACACTCCCTATATATTGTATCGTCAATATAAAACTTTGTCTGGTGCAATTGTTTTGCATGAATCTCAAATCAAAAGAAATAAACCTCTAAAAAAATGGACTAATGCTGTTTTGTCGGATTCAGATATAGATTTGTTAAGAAGGTTAGCCGACTATTATCCTCATATTAATACACTTGTTACTAGTACACCGGGAATCGTTACAGGAGCTAATAAAGTATTCATATTGAATCATAAGGAAGTGGCAAAATATAAATGTGAAAAATTTGTTAAACCTATTATTTCTAAAGCTTCCACAATACGCTGTTCTTTCGCTATTGACCATAATCTGGTACGAGAATTATCTGATGCCGGAGAAAAAATTTACTTTTTGGATTTAAATGGGATTAAAGAAATCGATTTGCCACGGGAACTTCGGTTGTATCTACAGGAGGCAGGTAGGATAAAAAGAAATAATATAGAGATTCGGAATAGCTACAAATGTTCAAGAAGAAATCCATGGTATGCAGTGCCAGTAACTAAAAGCGGGGATGCCGTTTTTTTTAAAAGATATGATTCACTTCCACGAATTTGCGTGAAGCTTAGAGATATCTATACTACTGACATAGCATATAACCTTATGTTTAAGGAGAATATTGATCCAGCAAGTTTCGTCTTCTCATTTTATAACTCACTAACTTTGGCGTATTGTGAATTTTTAGGACGTTATTATGGCGGAGGGGTTTCAGAATTAATTCCTAAGGAATTCAAGCAGTTACCGATACCCTATCAAAATGTAGAACCCGAGGATATACAGAAGTTGGCAAGGATGCTTCAAAATCATGCTTCTTTAGAAAATATACTGAATTTTGTTGATGCCCGTACACTAGGTAGTTTAGTTGGAAAAAGTGATATTCTTCGTCTTCGTGCAATTAGGAATAGGTTAATGGTGAGAAGATTATAGATTGCGTATGAAGCGGCTGATTCCATTTCCGTAAGCGGGAAATAATATAGCATATTGAAAAAGCCCTGAATAATACGCACCAAGTGAGCCACCCAATACGCAGGTGAGAGTCACCTGCCTTGTTGTTCGAATACGCGCTAGAGAGCCACCAACTGTCCTTGCACAATGGATTCGTGGAGATCTCTCCACTTGTTCCGTGAAAGGGCTGAATATTCTAGAACTCATGTCTCTGCCAATCCGCTAAATGGAAACCACCATTCCGGATTTTTGGCCCCCTGGACACTGAGCACATACAAAAGGCCCAAAGCCATAGACTTACCACTCTATAGCTTTGGGCCTTATGAGTGGCTTGGTCTTAGCGATTTGTTTCTTCCTGCTTTTCTTTGGTCATTGCTTTTCTTCCTGTCTGCGCTGCATACGTAGTATCCCATGGGCCTGCCTGCTTCATCCCGGGTGTATAGTTTTTCCATCATGTCCTTTGCCTGCTGGTACAGAGGGTAGGAGGGGTTCCTTGTATCTTCCTCGTCCAGCAGAATGTGGACAGAGCAGTGCCACCGGTTGTAGATCCGCTTTGCCAGGTGATGGCGGTCCAGGTCCGGATGGATGAAGGCGGCCACTACTTTCCGGCTGTATTTATCGAGATGGTCAAGAATTTCCGGAGCTACCAGGATGCAGATGTCTGTATCTGTGGGTTCGGGGATGTTGGAAACAAAGTGGCCTCCGATCCAGACTTTGATGCAGTCCGTACCCAGAAGGTCTATGAAGTGGTAAATCGTTTGGACCATGGATCGGAAAAGCTGTGCCCTGAGGCGGTAGGGAATGATGCCTTCCACAAGGGTAATCCGCACATGGCAAAGGGTGTCGTAGTGGGGCCCCGCCGGGGCCAGGTATCCATTTTCATCAAAAGGTGAGGTCGGTGTTTCCGTCATAGCTGCTCCTCTCTTCCGTGACCACTGGGATATGATGTTTGATTTTATTTTAACATATATGATAGTGAGTTAGTGAGATAGTGGGTTGGTGGGTTAGTGGGACAGAAGGCTTACAGCTGTCGGCTTACGGCTGACAGTTGACGGCTGACCGCTATCCGCTGTCCGCGGCTGAGAGGCGTGTGAACGGGCGGGGGCTTTTAGCTTCTAGCTGCTAGCGGCTAGGAAAGCTGATCCGCCTGCGGCGCTTGTGTGGCTAGGCGGCGTGCGAACGGGTGGGGGCTTCTAGCTTTTAGCGGCTAGCTTCTAGGAAAGATTGTTCAGCGGCGCTAGCCGCTGTCAGGTAGTCTCCCTTTTTAAAAGGGAGATGTCTGCGTAGCAGACAGAGGGATTCCGATGGGCCCTGCGGGCCGTTTCCATCACCATCTCTCAGCCCGGTGGGCAGCTCTCTTCTGGGAAGAGAGCCTACGTCTATGTCATTTGCGATTTTTAGGTGTAGAGTCTTCAGGGTCCCATCGGCGGCGGAGCCGCTGTTAACAGTCCCCCTTTTTCAAAGGGGGATGTCTGCGCCAGCAGACAGAGGGATTCTGGTGGGCCCTGCGGGCCGGATCCATCACCATCTCTCAGCCCGGTGGGCAGCTCTCTTCTGGGAAGAGAGCCTGCTGCAGTGGCAATTTCACGTTGTTTGTGCAGAGTCTTTAGGACTCCATCTGCGGCGGAGCCGCTGTCAGGTAGTCTCCCTTTCTCAAAGGGAGATGTCTGCGTAGCAGACAGAGGGATTCTGATGGGCCCTGCGGGCCGTTTCCATCACCATCTCTCAGCCCCGTGGGCAGCTCTCTTCTGGGAAGAGAGCCTGCTGCAGTGGCAATTGCACGTTATTTGTGTAGAGTCATTAGGATTCCAATAGCGGCGGAGCCGCGGGACCTCAACGCTCAAATCTCAATTCTTCTTGAAAACCCGTCACAGGCATTTAGCTGAGAGATCTCTCGACTCATCGTAGATGTAGCGATTCTGAAGGATAGAATTACCTGGCATACTACCACCGCTCGAGATGCAGCAGTCCTGCAGAGGACTGCTGAGCCGGGCCCAAGTTGGCGCTTTTACTGCACATCAAAGCGCCTTCCTTTTAGGGCCCGGCCGACGTATTAGGGGTAGTGTCAATTGGAATAGCAACGTAGTTGTGAATGCACTCGATCTCGGTCTCGAACTCGATCTCACCAGCGCCGCCACCTTTGCGGCGAGAGCCGCAGATGGCAGATCGTGTCTGAAGGATCGAATCGGAGTGGAACAAGACCCCCTGAAATTCTAGTCTCATCTTGACCCAGCTTGTGCCAGATAAACATTTATTCTTTTACATCTGTCGATGAAGTAGTGCCATCCTGTGACGGTTTGTCACAGAGCTTGTCTACCCCGGGAAATCCGATATATACTTGCTCCAATGGCTATCTGTCACAAGTGGAACAAGAATTTCTCTATAGAGATGTTTTCAGTAAAAATAGGGTATATATAGTAATAGTAATAGGGTATATATAGTAATAGTATATATATAATATAGGGACGGGGCTTGTTCCTTGGGACTTGTTCCCGGGGAATGGTGGCTTGAAAGAAAGGATTGAGAGTTGAGGTTCAGCGGCTCCTCCGCAAATGCACACCCTTGGTCACCTTCGGCGAATCAGTAGCTGGTGGCTAGTAGCTCACAGCCAGGTGAATAGGCCCTGCGGGCCGGTCGGTATGTGGCTGAGGGGCGTGCGAACGGGTGGGGGCTTCTAGCTACTAGCTTCTAGGAAGGATTGGTCAGCGGCTAACACCGCAAATGCACCCCTATTCCCGCTGCGCGGGACTTCCCCCAGGGGGGAAGCGAGAGATTGGCCTGCGGCGCTTTGGTCAATTTCCATCAGCTAACCTCAGCCCCGTGGGCAGCTCCTTCCTGGGGAAGGAGCCTCCTGCAGTGTCACTTTCACGTTATTTGTGTAGAGTCATTAGGATTCCATCTGCGGCGTAGTCGCTGTCAGGTAGTCTCCCTTTCTCAAAGGGAGATGTCTGCGTAGCAGACAGAGGGATTCCGATGGGCCCTGCGGGCCGTTTCCATCACCATCTCTCAGCCCCGTGGGCAGCTCTCTTCTGGGAAGAGAGCCTGCTGCAGAGTCAATTTCACGTTATTTGTGCAGATTCATTAGGATTCCATCTGCGGCGAAGCCACTGCTCGTTAGCCTCCTTCCTTGGGAAGGAGGTGGCTGCGAAGCAGACGGAGGTTAGCTGATGGTAGCGCCGCAGGCTGGACCTCAATTCTCTTTGAAAACACCGTCACAGGCATTTAGCTGAGAGATCTCTCGACTCATCGTAGCTGTAGCGATTCTTAAATGCAGAGTTATTTAGCATGCTGCCACCGCTCGAGATGACGATAAACGGTTAGAGACAGAAGGCATGGCGGTGGAATCGCTGATGGGTCCAATCATAAGGCGGCGCTTCCCTATTTGTGCGCCGCCACCTTCGCGGCGAGAGCCGCGGATGGGGACCGATGGAAGCGCCGCAGGCGGGACCTCAACTCTCAACTCTCTTACCTCAACTCTGTCTTTGAAAACCCCGTCATAGTCATTTAGCTGAGAGATCTCTCGACTCATCGAAGCTGTAGCGATTCTTGCCTGTGGTGTCACTACTCCGCTAACCACCGCTCGAGATGACGATGAACGGTTGGAGACAGAAGGTATGGCGGTGGAACCGCTGATGGGTCCAATCATAAGGCGGCGCTGTATGAATTGCGCGCCGCCACCTTCGCGGCGAGAGCCGCTGGGCCTCAATTCTCTTCACTCAAATCTCAATTCTGCCTTTTCGCCTGGGACATTTATCCATTATCCCCTACTATATAGCTGGAGGCGGAAAGGCCGGAAGAAATCTCTTCGTTTCCCGTAGGCGCTGAATCCATGGAACCGGGAGAGAGGGAGGACTTCTTCATATGATTCCTGTCTCTCCGACGCGTCGAGAAATCACAAAGTGAAGAGAGAAGAGGAAAGAGGGAAGAGAGGATCCGGCGGCATAGCCGCGGAATTCTCTTCACTCGTCTCCCTTCACTCTTCACTATACTATCAACACAACAACTCCTGAGGAAAGACCTGTCAGAAATCATGAGTGGCGACAGTTCACCGGATCTCACCGGAAGCACGGGAGCCCCTTACGGGATCCTCCTGGCCCATCCCCTGAGGACGGTGTCCCGAGCCCCACCGTGCAGCGGCATTGGGATGAATCAGGAGTTTTTGTAGTGGGGGAAAGGGAGTAGAGAAGAGCGAAGAGTGAAGAGTGCACCCGGCGGCAGAGCCGCCTATTCGAGTCTGACGTCTGCAGTCTCCCAGTCTGACGTCTCGTGCCTATACCGGTAAGTGCCGCAAATGATGCCAGGTGCTTCGCACCAATCACTCTCTTCACTTTTTCCTCTATTCCTCTTTTCTCTTTCTTTCTTGAATATTCCGCAACAGGTGTACCGCCTATCCGAAAAAGCGGTACCGCCTTTCC